>JAEEGL011426570.1_pt1 | contig 29367 bp, 23 predicted proteins | sample 9134231 | NCBI WGS metagenome assembly JAEEGL01 (sample SAMN16246548, study PRJNA631951) | gut metagenome | biome: gut microbiome; feature: rumen; material: fiber-attached | host: Bos | place: Iran: Karaj | collected 2018-10 | reverse complement strand
CATCTCCGGATAGATCACGATCCGGTCCGACTCGATCTTGACGGACTGAACCTTGCCGTCGTCCAGCATCTGCATGAATTCCGAATAGGTGATCTCCTGTGTCTCGCTCCCGCTCATGACACGCAGGAAATAGCTCATGCACAGGATCGTCACCAGCGCAGCGACGACCAGCAGAAGAAAACTCTGCCTGCGGGGATTGTTTCCTCCGTCAAAACCGCCCCCCTGGCGGTTATTGTTATTCTGTCCGTTCATCGGATTTCCTTCCATATTGCTCTCGCCTTCTGTTTTTTATCGATACTTCCGCAGAAAAACCATTCTCTATCATAATAGAGAATGCCCGAAAATGCAACGCAGACCGCTTTCGGTACCGCGCCGCTGCCATCATTCATGCCGGATCGTTCCCAGTCCTTCGTATACGTTCACGCAGACGCGATCCACGATCTCCGCGCATTCCCGGTCGTAGACGAGGAGATTGACCCCGTTGACCTCCTCCGTATATTCCTTATCCTCCAGCAGGACATGCGGCCAGGTCTCTTCCGGATCCCGGTATACGGTGAGCTCCGCATGATCGGCCGCCCTGATCTGCCACACACAGGCACCCTCTCCGGGCAGGGTGCAGACCGGTTTTCCGCCGTCCAGTACGAGGATCCCGCCATTCTCATAATAAGCCGTCTCCCCGCACAGGTTCTCGATCTGCACACGGAACGCCTCATCCCCCAGTGCCCGGTAATTGCCCTGAAGCGACAGCACGATCAGATATCGCTCCTTCATCCCGTCGAGTGCCGTCAGGTATTCCGGCAGCTCCGGGGCACTCTCCAGACGCGCGGTATCCTCCTTGTCCGCAAGAAACCGGGCATGCAGATCCCACATCTCATATCCGGTTTCCCCGCGGTGATCCCCGGGATCGATCTGCTCCCGGAGGATGTCTTCCAGCACCTGTGTCACCTTGGCCGCGCCGGAATCATTCATATGACTCCATTCCCGCATGTCGGTCGCATAATCGATACCGTACCGGGCCGCATCCTTGTTGAAGTTGATGTATGTCACGTTTTCACCGGACAGGATATCGCCGATCGTATTCTGGACGGCCATATCCTCTTCGGAAGTCTGATACGGCGCATTAAAGAACACCGGCAGCACTCCGTTGTCCCTGCAGAGCCGTACCATCTGTTCCAGACACAGTCTGTTGAATTCCGGCAGTTCCTGCCTCCTCTCCGTCGGTTCCGGCGTTCCGATCTGCTCCGTGAGCTTGCTGCCCCAGTATCCCCGCATATAGGGATACGGCGTGATGAAATCATCTCTGGACAGATCGTTGTATCTGCTGTGCACAATAGGCATCCGCAGGAGATATTCCTGCGTCTTCTGCCGGTCATACCCCATGCGGGCAGCCTGTTTCAGCAGGTAACGCACATACCCCGGCGACCACGGACCGGTCAGATTGGTCCTGTCGTAACTGTCCTCGCCTTCCGCTTCATGGACAAAGGTGTAGGTCTCGATCAGAGCCGCCTGCGGCTTATTGATCCGGAAGGACTCTTCCATAAAATACAGGATCCCGTCAATACTCTGATTCGCCACACCCAGTGTATAACTGGAGATGCCCGCATCCTCCCAGAGCATGGCATTGTTGACGGCACAGCCCGCGTGGGAGCTCCCGTACACGATCACATCCAGCGGGACCCGGATATCATAATAATTCTGCAGCCGGCCGCCGTTATTGGTGCTCTTGAAGCTCAGTATCCGGTAGCACCGCGCGAACAGCAGACACAGGAGCACGAGAAATACGCAGCATTCCGTCAGATTTTTATTCCGTTTCGTCATCTCCCTCTCTTTCAGAACTGGAAATAAATGAACTCCCTGGAGTCAAATCCCGGTCCGTACTGTCCGTAAACGACCGTGAACAGGACGAGGAACAGGACGGCCAGCACACGGAACGGCGCATACTGCCGTGCGAGCCATTCATCCGGCATCAGGCCGCGTTTCACCCGGATCAGATCCGCCAGCGCCAGCACCAGGAGCCCGATCGCCAGGATATGCAGCTGCATCGCATCCAGTCCATAGGAATAGATCTTATCCCCGGAGAGGATCCACCAGTCTGCATGGGTGAACATCCGGAGGATATAGCCGCAGGCATCCCGGATCGAAGGCGCACGGAAAAAGATCCAGACCAGATCCACAACGGCCGTCACTGCAGCAGCTCTGCACAGGCGGAAGCCCCACGTGCCGGTGCGCACCTCCAGCGCACGATGCAGTTTCCGCACCGGAGCCCGCAGCAGATCCTCAGCAACAAGGAGTATTCCGTGGATCGCCCCCCAGACCAGGAAGGTCCAGTTCGCGCCGTGCCACAGGCCGCTTAAGGTGAATGTGATCATCGTGTTGACCGCCTTGCGGATCCTGCCCCTGCGGTTCCCGCCCAGCGGGATATAGACATAATCACGGAACCAGGAAGAGAGCGAAATGTGCCATCTGCGCCAGAAATCGCGGATCGATACCGCAAGATAAGGTGCCTGAAAATTCTCCATCAGACGGATCCCGAGGATCCGCGCAGCTCCCAGCGCGATAATGGAATATCCTCCGAAGTCACAGTAGATCTGGATCCCGAAACCTGCTGCCGCCATAAGCAGGCCGACAGTCCCGTACAGATAGTAATGCCCGTACACGGTATCCACGAGAACCGCGATCCTGTCCGCGATGACGAGTTTCAGGAACATACCGTACGCCATCAGGATAAAGCCTCCCCGGATCCTGTCAAAATCAAGCAGTTCGCTTCTTTTTTGCTCAGGGAGCGCGTGGATCTGGGAGATCAGATTCCCGCTGCGCTCGATCGGGCCTGCCACCAGCTGCGGAAAGAAGGAGACAAACAGCGCGTAGCGTATGAAGTTTTTCTCCGCCGGGATCCTGCCCCGGTAGCAGTCGATCGTGTATCCGAGCGCCTGGAAGGTATAGAAGGATATCCCCACCGGCAGGACAAAGCCGGGAGCGCGCAGCTGCATTCCTGTAACGGCTTCCCATATCTCCAGGGAAAAGCCCAGATATTTGAAAACAAAGAGAAGACCCAGGTTTGCCGTCAGACAGCCTGCCAGGACCACCTTCCTGACAGAAGTGTCTGTACGTTTTTCCAATAAAAGACCGGAGATAAAGGTGATAACGGTCGAAAGGACCAGCAGCAGGATATACCGGGGATCCCAGCACATATAGAAAAAATAACTGCAGATCAAAAGCCAGATCTGACGCAGTTTGGCCGGTATCAGGAGATACAGCAGGACAACGGCGGGAAAAAAGATCAGAAAATCTATACTGTTAAACAGCATCTCTCCACTCCCTCCTCCTACTGCACAACATCACTAATGATACTTGAGAATACCCGAAATTGCAATGCCGCTCCTTTACCTCCCCATCCGCATCATCGCCAGATAGCAGGCCTCGAAGTCCTGCCGTCCGGCAAGGGAGAGCTGTGCCGCGTGATCCGTGATCTCCGACAGCTCCGAAAGCGCCTCTTCTCTGCGCCCGCCTGCCGTCTGTGCCAGGAGCTTTACCGCACCGGCCAGGGCCGTGTTGCCCGCGGAACGGCAGCGGCTTAAAAGAGCGGCGGGGAGAAGTCCCAAAGGTGCGATCCCGGACAGTTCCAGAGCGCTGCCGAAATTCCCGGCCACCAGCACCTCGTCGATATCTCCGGCCGTGATCCCGCAGGATAACGGGAGTGTCTCCGCGCCGGCACGGATCGCCGCCTTGGCCAGCTGCACCGCACGGATATCCTCCTGATACAGCCGGATCTCTCCGCCGTCCGCACCGGCTGCGAGGAGGAGTCCCTGCGAAAACCAGGGTTCCCGGAACAATCCCTCCTGATCCGTAAGTTTCATCCGTACGGTCTCGGATACGGCTTTCAGTACGCCGCTGCCGCAGATCCCGCGCGGCGGTTTTCCGCCGATCGTCCGGCAGCGCGCCTCCACGCCTGCGTCAGCAGCCCTGCCTTTGACAGAAGGCACCAGCAGGACATCGCTGATCGCTCCCGGTTCTCCGCGCATCCCGCACCGGATCCCCGCACCTTCAAACACCGGTCCGGCCGCCGTCGAACAGACGGTGAGATCCCGGCCTCTCTTCAGCGCCATCTCCCCGTTGGTCCCCAGATCGAGAAAGAGGATCGTCTCCTCTGCCGGCCGGCGGAGGATCTCCGTCGCATAGAGTCCGGACACGATATCGGCCCCGACAAAAGCACTGATACCGGGAAGGATACATACCGGGATTTCCCGCAGGTCCTCAGACAGTTTAGTCTCCAGCACTTCTCCGAGGCGTTTTTCCTCACAGTCAACCGATACCGGTGTATACGGATATTTCCCCAGCCCTGCCGTCTCATAGCCGTTCAGGATATGGAGCATTGCCGTATTGCCGGCGATCGCGACCGCCTGCAGGCCCCCGTCGGACACTTCCCTGCCTCCCCGGCCGAGCAGCTCCGTGATCAGGCCCGCGATATCCTCCTGCATCAGATCCCTCAGTTCGCCGGCTTTCCCCGCCGCAGCTGCTCCGATCCGGCTCATGACATCAAGACCGTAACGCGCGCCGCTGTTTCCGCACGCCGCCTCCCGGAGGATCCTGCCCTCCGGATCGACAGCTGCCGCGGCGATATTCGTCGTCCCGATATCAATTGCTATCCCGTAGATCCTGTTCGTCATATCTTTCTGTTCACAACCCCGAAATCATGATATAATGATGATTGTTTATTTTACACCCTTTTCCGTCCGGCACAAGCCGTCGGAGATCAACCGGTACAGGAGGTATTCACATGGGACTCATCGCAGCAGCAGTAGCTTCCGGAGCAGGCGTACTCGCCGATCAGTGGAAGGAGTATTTCTATTGCCCCTCTCTCCCCGCTGACACCCTGGTAGTCAAGGCAGAAAAGAAGACCAAGGGCAACACGAACCGCGGCAATGACAATGTCATCAGCAACGGCTCCGTCGTGGCTGTCAATGAAGGACAGTGCATGATCATCGTCGAGCAGGGCGCCATCGTGGAATTCTGCGCTCAGGCCGGCGAATATGTATTTGATTCCACCACTTCCCCGACCATCTTCACCGGCGGTCTGATGCAGGGGATCAAGGACAGTTTTGAACAGTTCAAGAAGCGCTTTACCATGGGCGGCGATCCGGGCACGGATCAGCGCGTCTATTTCTTCAACCTCAAGGAGATCATCGGCAATAAGTATGGCACGGCGAGCCCTGTCCCCTTCCGCGTGGTGGATAACAACATCGGTCTCGATGTCGACATCTCGATCCGCTGCCACGGCGAGTATGCCTACAAGATCTCCGATCCGATCCTCTTCTATAAGAATGTCTGCGGCAATGTCTCCGGCGCCTACACCAGGAGCGAACTGGAGAGCCAGCTGAAGAGCGAATTCCTGACCGCCCTCCAGCCTGCCTTTGCGGAGATCTCCGAAAAGGGCATCCGCTACAGTGCACTGCCCGGCCACGCGGATGATCTGGCCGATGCGATGAACCACGTGCTTTCCGAGAAGTGGGGCGGCCATTACGGGATCGTCATCACTTCCGTCGGTGTCAGCTCCGCCACCGCGTCCGAAGAAGATGAGAAGATGATCAAGGATCTGCAGAAGACCGCGGTCTACCGCAATCAGAACATGGCTGCGGCTCAGCTCGTCGGCGCACAGTCCGAGGCGATGGTTGCAGCGGCCAACAACCAGAATGCCGGCCCCATGATGGCATTTGCAGGCATGAACATGGCACAGCAGGCAGGCGGAGCCAATGCGGCTCAGCTCTTCCAGATGGGTGCCGCCCAGGCCGCTCCCGCACCTGCCCCCGCTCCTGCGGCCGCACCTGCCGCCGGCAGCTGGACCTGCTCCTGCGGAACGGTGAACACCGGCAAGTTCTGCTCCAACTGCGGCACGCCGAAGCCGGCGGACGAAAGCTGGACCTGCTCCTGCGGGTCGGTGAACACCGGCAAGTTCTGCTCCAACTGCGGTCAGCCCCGTCCCTGAACGGATCTCTGACACCACTGTTTTTACTGAATGATTCAAATACCCCCGGTCGTAGGACCGGGGGTATTGTCATCTCTGTGCTGTTATTCCCCGGCGGCTCATCTGTCCGCCGCGATCCCGTCCGCCAGTGAATCTCCGAGCAGGCGGATCATCGCGCGGTGATCTCCTCCCGGAAACCCGTAATACCCGGTCTGATCGCCGGTCTGCGGGTAATAAAAGGTCACTCCATCCACTTCATAGGGTTCCACCGGGAATCGCTCATAATCCTGCTGCCTGACCAGATACTCGGGTCGCATCAGTGCACGGTCCGTCAGGATCAAACGCGTCCCTTTGTACAGGATCAGCGCCCACAGAAAGAGGGAAAAACAGAAGGTGAACCGGCGGGCGGACTGCTCCGTCACGCTCTCCAGCAGAAGCAGCAACAATCTCCCCGTCAGCAGGAGCGCCGGCGTCCATACAAAGAAAAAACCGTAACGCAGCAGGGGCGCCTCCAGAAACCAGAACAGAAATGCGGCGAGCAGAACCCCTTCCAGAAAGATGAAGTCACTGTTGCGCAGCAGATAATACCGGCTGATCCGGAAAACCGGCGTCAGCGTGCTGCCGCTCCTTTTCTTCCCTCTTGCTTTCTTTCCCAGATAGCGGGCCCCTACGGACAGCACAAATGCCGCGAGATACAGGATGAACCCGGCAAACGAACACAGATCCGCGAGGATCAGGACTTTTGAGGTAACGGTCTGCGCGCCGAACCAGGGAACCGCCCATTCCGCAAGAGATGCTCCCGGCGGCGCCGGTGATACCGGAGAGACACCTTTGGCATAGGCCCGGATCCCGGCCGCGTCACCTTCCGCCAGATCATGCGGGATCTGCCATGCAAAGGAAAAAATGTCCGGGAAGGTGGAGGGATAGAGCGCCCATCCGGAGATCAGGAGATTTCGCGCCACGTACGGGAATACGATCAGCAGAAAGATCCCGGCAAAGGCCGCGGTCATCCGGAGGCTCAGTCCCGCAGCCGTCCGTCCGTTCCTCACTCCGCGGAACTGCCTGCGGTAGGACTCGTTTCCCGCCGATCTCCGCGCACTGACCGGGATCAGAAGCAGCGGCTTGATGCACAGGAGGAGCAGTCCCGCCGCGGAGAGCTTCACCGTCACGGCATAGCAGACTCCCGCGCACAGCAGACCGTAAGGCAGGAAATGCCGCTCGTGGCGGACATCCAGATCCGTCCACAGGATCAGGATGCAGAACAGGAGACAGTTGAGGAAATAATCGGGAGCAGGACTGTTCATCTCCTTAAAGATATTAAACAGATAATACAGCCCCGCAATGCGTACCAGATCCGTAAGCACCGGCCTGCCCCTTCTTGCGATGTGCGTGAGGTTCAGACACGCAAAAGCGAGCAGCAGCGCGAAAAAACCTGCTGCCGTATGAAGCGGGCGGGTACCGGAAAACGAAAACCCATAGAGCGCGGATAAGGCAAAAGAGGCGCTGTTGTAGCCGAAACGGGAATGCACATTGGCCAGTCCGCGGATCGTCCCGTATTCCTCGATCGCACGGATGCTCTGCGCGTGATAGAGCCCCGTGTCATAATGAGGGATCCCGTGGGAGGTCCCGTATGCGATGAGGAGCGTCAGCAGCACATACAGCAGCCAGACGCTTCCCGGAAAGAGGTATCCGTCCGGCAGCTTCTTCCGCGTGGAAGCATAGCCCGCTGCTCCCGTCCGCACCAGAAACATCTCCCGGATGCGGCCGCGATACAGGAAGAGAATGCCCGCACAACAAAGGAGCAGGATCAGATTTGCCGCCGCCCCCACCGGCGCAAAGAGGCTGAAGATCTCCGCATAGACGCCGATACACACGATTCCCGCGAGCAGATAGGACAGACGATGCCGGATCCGGTACTGTTCCTCCCGGATCGTCTCACGGCAGATCCCGCTCCTGTGTTCCTTCAGACAGGCAAAAAAGATCCTGCGGTCCGTGAGAAATGAAAGCACGCCGAAGCCCACGATCCCCGATGTCAGTCCGATGTAGACAAAGGAAAGGAGCACACAGAGCATCTGTGCGCCTTATCCGGGATAGATCCCCGTGAAATGAATGATCAGTGCGACCGCAAAACCAAGCAGCGCACCGAAAAAGACCTGGGAAGGGGTATGACCGACAAATTCCTTGAGCTTCTCTTCGGCGGGGATCGGACGTCCCATATCCGTGAACAGGTTGATCATATCATTGATCACCGCGGCCTGCTTGCCGGTCTCCAGACGCACCCCCATCGCGTCGTGCATGACGACCATGGAAAAAACGAGCGCGAGCGCAAAAACCGGCGAACCGGTCCCCTCGCTCAGCGCCAGAGCCACCGTCATGGCGACCACCGTCGCGGAATGGGAACTCGGCATCCCGCCGTCCCCGAGCAGCCGCTCCGCCCGGAAATCCCTGTGAATGATAAAATAGATCGACGCCTTCAGGACCTGTGCGATAAGCCAGGAAAAGAAGGCCGCGCCGATGACCTCGCTATGCAGGAATCCGTTCAGGATATTCAAGCCAGATACCTGCCGATCGCTTCGTGCCAGTCACACATCCGGAAATCCCCCGTCAGCCGGAACATCATCTTCTCAAGATGGGAATAATGCGGTCTGGATGCCGATGCCGGATTCCTGCGTGCATATTCCTCGCTGCTGATCCGTTCCACCTGCGTGCTCCTGCCGGCCAGCCGGAACACCTCCTCGGTGAGATCCGCCCAGGAGCAGACTCCCTCACAGGTCGCATGGAACAGCCCGTAATTGTCCGTTGATAAAACATACTCCACGGCACGCGCCAGCTCGTCCGCGCTGGTCGGATTGCCGATCTGATCGTCCACGACGCTCACAAGATCCCTCGTCTCCGAGAGCTTCAGCATCGTCCGGACGAAATTCTTCCCCTCTCCATAGAGCCAGGCCGTGCGCAGGATATAGTGCCGCCTCGAAAATTCCCTGACAAACCGCTCCCCGGCGAGTTTCGTCCTGCCGTATACGGATATGGGACCCGGCTCATCGAATTCGGTATAGGGTGTTTCACTGTCTCCCGCAAAGACGTAGTCCGTCGAGATATGGACCAGCCTCACGCCCGCGTCCTCGGCGGCGATCGCCAGATTACGCGGCCCGATGGCATTGATGCGGTAACTGTTGTCAACATCCCGTTCCTGCGCGTCAACTGCCGTATAGGCTGCACAGTTGATGATCGCCTCCGGCCGGTTCTCCCGCACAAAGGAGACCACGGCATCCACATCCGTGATATCCAGACGCCGGATCCCTGACGCCGCGTCATCCGCCACATCGGTCTGCAGCAGCTCGCACGTATCCCCCATCCGTTCTCTGACCGCGCGGCCCAGCTGTCCGCCGGAGCCGGTCACCATGATCTTCTTCATTTCAGTGATACCTCTGTTCCGTCCACGGTAAAGGAGCCGTCCTCCTTGGCGACGAAGATCATCGTCCTGCCGGTATTGAACAGCACCTCTTCGCCGTTGTCATCATAATATCTTGTGGGAGCGTAATCCGCGGCATGATCCTCCGCATACCCCTCCGGCACATTCGTCGCCGCTTTCTTCCAGTTGATGTGGATCATTTTTCCTTCGGTGATGAAATAGCCGTCCCGCGTCGTATCATGCATCTTGAACGCGAGATATCCCTTGGCATCCCTCTTCTCATAATAGGTGCTCTGGATCACGATGTTCTTAAAGGTCAGCTGTTCTTCGGAAGCAGCATCGATCTGCTTGTTCCCGTAGAGGGTCTTGTAATACAGACCGTCGGACTCGTTGTAGGTAAGCGCCGACTTCGTCGCCGGATAGCACCCGGCCATATCCACTTCGACCGCGCTTTTGGCCTCAGCGCCATACTGCTCCAGCGTATTGACCTCATTCACGGGGGCAAACTGGAAATGCTTCTCTCCGGTGTAGTAATTGCGATGCGTGGCCTGATAGTTCAGCTTCTCCATGGCGGCCTGGATATGCGCTCCGTCGGTGAAAGCCGTGTGCTCACTGGTGGAACCCTCCGGCACACGGAAGAACGCGCCGCCGTCGCTCCCCATCTTGCCGCCGACACCGTTGACATTGTTGATATCGTCTCTCACGCTGCGGTTGAGCAGACCGCCGTTCTCATACAGATACAGCTCCGGGCCGCCGTAGTGGACGATGATCGGATCATATTCCAGTGCGGCGTAGATGAAATAATCACGGATCGAACGGATATTGCCGATCCGCTCCAGTTCCTCCCAATTCTCGAGGATCCCCATCTGTCTGCTCATATCCCCTTCTTCCATGATCTCATAGAAGACGGCGACATGATCCAGTCCGTACTGGGGCTGTGCCTGCTTGTTGACGGGATACATGACTGCCAGAGGACGTTTGACATTCTGGTCGCCCTCCACCCATTCGTTGGTAAAGAAATCCCGTACCATGCCTTCCCTCGGCGGGACGTCCGGATCCTCTTCCTCCGGCTCCTCTTCGACCACGGGTTCCTCCTCGACCGGAGTCTCCGCCGGTTTCTCCACCTTTTCAAACTGGACCACCGGATGGGAACTTTCAGCGGACTCGCCCCCGCAGGCCACGAGGACGGCCGCAAGTGAAATACACAAAATCAGGCATTGCAGTTTCTTCATGTTCATTCTTCCTCCCGTCATTCTTCCAAACCGTTTTCGATCGCCCGGGCGACCGTATCGATCGCTTCCTCTTCATCCGCTCCCTCACAGTGAAGGGTGATGGCATCTCCGCAGGAGAGCGTGGATCCGAGGATGCTCAGTATGCTTTTTGCATTGGCGCTGCCGCCTTCATAGGAGAAGGTGACACTCGATACAAACTGCATCGCTACATTACACAGGATCCCGGCCGGTGCCAGATCCAGTCCCGTTGCATTTTTGATGATGACCGTACGTTCGACCACGTCAGATCACCGTCTCTTCGATCAGACGGGCGAGCTTCGCCGCCTCTGCCGTGATCTCCTCCTGGTTCCGCCCCTCGATCATGACACGGACCAGCGGCTCCGTGCCGGAAGGACGGATCAGTACACGGCCCTCACCCGCGAATTTCTTCTCCAGCGCCTCGATGGCGGCACGCACCTCGGGATACTCCATATAGGCATCTTTCTTATGCGTCGGCACCTTGGCGTTTTTCAGCGCCTGCGGCATGACCTCCATGATCCGGGCCAGCTCCGACAGCGGTTTCCCGGTATCCACCATGACCTGCAGCAGATGGAGTGCGGACAGCAGGCCGTCCCCGGTGGTATTCTCATCCAGGAAAATGATATGTCCGGACTGTTCTCCGCCGAGGCTCGCGCCGATCTCCTTCATGCGCTCCAGGACATACCGGTCGCCGACCTTGGTCTGCTCGATCTTGATCCCCTCGCGCTCCCCCATCAGGAAGAAGCCCAGATTGCTCATGACCGTGGCGACGATGGTATCTCCCTTGAGGGTACCTTTATCCTTCATGTAGCGGCCCACGATCGCCATATACTGATCGCCGTCGATGATCCGTCCGTTTTCGTCAACCGCCAGCAGCCGGTCCGCGTCACCGTCAAAGGCAAGCCCCGCGTTGGCCTTCTCAAAGACCACACGTGCCTGAAGTTCCTCCATATGGGTCGATCCGCAGTTGGAATTGATATTGGTGCCGTCCGGATTCACATGGATCGGGATCACATCGGCTCCCAGCTGTTTCAGACACTCCACGGATGTGTACCAGGAAGCGCCCTCCGCGCAGTCCACGACCAGTTTGAGTCCCGTCAGATCCACATCCACCGCATTCCTGTCGTGAATGATATATTCCTCTCTGGCATCCGTCCGGTAGCGGACTCTGCCGACGCCCTGTCCGATCGGCATACGGACTCCCTCCAGTCCGTTTTTGATCAGTGCTTCGATCTCGTCCTCCAGTTCATCGGAGAGTTTATAGCCCTGTCCGTCAAAAAACTTGATGCCGTTAAACTCCATGGGATTGTGCGAAGCCGAGATCACGACGCCCGCATCCACCTTATACCGTCTGGCGAGATAGGCGATGGCCGGCGTGGGCAGGACGCCGACAAATACGGCATTGGCTCCCACGCTGCAGGCACCGGCCATCAGCGCATTGGCCAGCATGTCGCCGGATTGTCTCGTATCGCAGCCCACCATGATCGTCGGCTGGTGCTTCGTCTCCTTTGACAGGACATAGGCCCCCGCCTGTCCCAGCTGCATGGCGAGCAGCGGAGTCAGTTCATCGTTGGCGACCCCTCTTACCCCGTCAGTACCGAATAATCTTCCCATTTCTCATTCCTCTTCTTCCAGATAGATGTAGACCTTATCGCCATCCTTTTGCCGGATGCTGCCGGGAGCCCTGACCGTGACCGCAACATTATAGCTTCCGTTTGCGGGCTTATCAACACCGAGCTTCTCCGTAAGCTCCGACAGGTCCACGGACGCCGTGACAGTCGCGGGATCCAGCGCCGTGACTTCATCCTTTAATCCGCCGACGGTGACATAGACGATCCCGTCTCCGCGGCCGTCCTCGTCCAGATCCTGCGTCTGGATATTGGCACGCATGCCTGCAGGAACATTCAGGATCTCGATCCCGGATGCTTCGATCTCGATGCGCCTGGTGGTCTCACGCTCCACACCCGCCGTGACCGTGATCTGTCCGTTAAAGCTGTCATCTCCGAGCGTGATCCCGGAGGGCAGCTGGGCTTTGATATTGATCCCCGTGTTCAGATCCTCCGTCAGTCCCGTCACGTCCAGTACCGCGTCACTGATCGTCAGCTCCTCCATATTCTGGAGAACGGATGCCTTGCCCGCGAGCAGAACGTTATCCGGCACGATCTCCACACGGCCGGTATAAACATAGCCCTCGGCAGGGATCCCTGTGATCCGCGCCCGGAGATCCACCCGTTTCGTCTGCAGGATACTCACCTCGATCCGGGCATTGGTGATGCTCATCTTGAGAGAATCCGTCGAGATCTGCTCTCCGTTCGCATCATAGAGCCGGATATCATCCCGCGTGTCAAAGTCTGCGGCGAAGCCGGTGACATCCACCACGACGGAGGCTTTATCCACCTGATCCACCACGGAAGCAGGTCCCTCGATCCGCACGACATTGTAATCCGTGTTGACCGACGCGATCTTGCAGCCCTCCTGTACCGTGCCGAGCACCTCGGCCTCCAGACGGATGGAGCGGCCCTTCAGGTCGTCGATCATGAGCCGCACGGTATCAACGGACCCCCGGATCTCCTGGATCTGACCGGCGTATTTATTGATCCTGAGGTCGATCGGCAGCGTATTCAGCCCGGTCAGATTGTTCATATCCGCCGTTGCCGAGATATTGGCAGCGGAGATGGAATCGATGATCGAACGGGGAGCCCGCACGGTAACGGAAGAGATCACATTGGTCTTATCCAGCACCTCGTAGATCTTACCCTCCTTCTCGAGGATATCCGCATTGAGGATGTTTACCGGGATATTGGCATAGGTCTCCGAGGTGATGGGGTCATTATAATTGGTCACAAAAAACCAGAGTGCCGTAGCAAAGAGCACGGACACGATCTTCCAGCCGGTATTCTCGACAAACAGTTTCTTCAACAGATTCATTTCGCCGCCCCTCTTTCCTTCTTACTTCTGGGCGCCATGAAAAACTGTCCCTTGCTTTTCTGATTCTGTCCGGTTTCCGGTTTGTTCTGGATCTCCTTGAGACGCTCCTTGAGACGCTCGGCCGTGAGGCCTCTCTCGATATTCCCGTCGTAGGCAATGCTGATCGCTCCCGTCTCCTCCGAAACGATGAGCGTGAGCGCGTCCGTCACCTCCGAGATCCCGCAGCCGGCACGGTGCCTCGTCCCCAGATCCTTTGCGATATCCGTCCGCTCCGACAACGGCAGATAGCAGGTGGCGGCGGTCACACGGTCTCCGCGGATCACCACCGCACCGTCGTGCAGCGGGGTATTATGCTCAAAGATGTTGATCAGCAGCTCGCTCGAAACCACACCGTCCACCTCGATCCCGGTGCGCTCGATGTCCGCCAGGGAGATCTGCTGCTCCACCACGATCAGGGCGCCGGTCCGCACAGCCGCCATTTCCACACAGGCCCGCGCGATCTCGTCGATCGTGTGATCGGAAAAACGTTCGACAGACGGTCTGGCGAGGAACGGGAGCACTTTGTATATCAGTTTGCCCTGCCGGCCCCGTCCGAGACCCTCCAGTGCGTTTCGCAGTTCAGGTTGCATGATGACCACGAGAGCGATCACCGACACATAGACCACGTTGCGCACGATCCAGAGGATCGTGTTCATGCGCAGAAGAAATGCCGCAAAAACAAGACCTGCGATCAACAGTAGGCCTTTGAGCATCGACCACAGACGCGTGTTCTTGACCCAGATCAGGATCCGGTATACCAGATACGCGATGATCAGGATCTCAATGATATCCGTCACATGGGGCTTGATCAGGCGGATGCTGAAATTTGAGAGATTGATCCCTAATTCGGTGAGGTTTAAACGTTCCATGTTCCTTTACTTCATTTGCTTCGTCTGATCACTGCCGACACGCAGGACACGATCCCGCGTCCCGTCGGAAGGATTCCCGGCATGGGCGCCGCCCCCGGCCGGTGCCGACGGTCTGGGTCCTGCGGGTCTCGTTCCGGGTCTGCCTGCCGCACCTGCGGGTCTTGCCGTGCGCGGCCTTGTCCCGGTTCCACGGGAAGCAGGGGTCCTCGCTGCGCCTGTCGCCGGTGCCCTGCGAGGTGCTCTTTCACGGAGTACCTCGTCCTCTGCACCTGCAGCTTCCACGTCGGGACTGTCATGTTCCGCATTCTGTCTGGAGGGTCCCTTGTGCGGCGCATTGTGGGTGCGGTTGATCTTCTTCACTCTGCGCTCGGGCTCCGCAAGCGTTACCTTGGGGACCGCCTTGACATAGTAATAATAATCGTCATCTTCAAACTGCACCCGCTCCGTCCGCGAATAGTCCAGCTGGAAGAAGAAGAATTCCAGGACAAAGCACAGCAGCGCGGAGAAGATCGTGCCGAAAACCACCCCGATGAACGGCAGCTGCGTGTCGTAGAGGAAATCCCCCACCATCAGGATGACGAGGTTGAGCACGGCGCCTACCAGGATCGCCGTTTTCCAGGCGTGATCGATGGGAAGCCGCCGGATCAGATAGACCACGATCAGCACCGCCGCGAAAGCCACCACCATGATCCACATGGCACGGTTGGTCAGGAAGCCCGTGAGAAAGGTCCTGAGCTGAACGATGATCTCCGGATCCTCTCCCGCAGCCACGGAACTGGCTCCCATCGTGGTCGCATTGGCCTGTACGTAAGAGAGGAGATAATAGACCACCACGCCGCAGGACATCGCCGCAACGGAGACCGGTCCGGCGATCAGTCCCAGCGCCAGCGGCATCAGGTACGGAATGCCGAACATGAACAGCATCGGCGTGAGGATCAGGACCAGCGTATCCCCGGGGCCGAAGCGGAAATACAGCAGAAACATCAGCAGAAACAGGACCAGCGTCACCGCCAGCGTCTCGATGGAGACGGCGTAAAAATGCCCGAGGATAAAGAATCCCGCGATGAACACCATAAAATTGGTCGGCATAAACGAGCACAGAAGCGCGCACATCAGTACGATGGGCAGCGGCTTCAGCGCAGCAAGATATCCGACATGATGATTGATCGCCACGAATACGGAAAAACTCAGCAGAAATTTCCATAACGGGGTGATCCACATCTCATAGCGGATATAGATCGCCTTGATCAGTTGTTTGATCTCAACCAGTGATGTCATTGACCGTTCCTTCGTTGTCCGTCATCTCCGCCAGACGTCTTAATCCTGCGGAATACTTGCGGACCCTCCGCTGCATCCGGTAATAGCGGACAGCATAGATGACCCCTGCGAAAAGGCAATAGACCGCGGACAACACAATATAGATGCGGACCGCACGGGTCAGAAACTCCACGAGGTCCGCACTGTATACATCCTGCATGATCAGATCAAAATGACTCAGCAGATAAAGCGCACAGACGACCATAAACACGATCGTCGCGCAGACCACCGAACCGATGATATGGTGTGTAATATAATCGATCTGGAAATACCGGCCTGCTGCTTCATCCCGACGGCCTTCCCGCTGTCTGAACATCGCCATGCGCGTCATCAGGATGACCTTTTTCTCTGAGATCACGGGCAGAAAACTCCTTATTTCTTGAGGAACTGCATCGCCGCGTGACCGGTATTGAGTTTCTTGCGCTCCGGCGCCGCAGCCTGAGGCTTGGCGATCGCGCTGCCGAGACCGGTGGCCAGCCTGGTCTTGCACTTCGCACAATAACGGCCGGTCGAGATCGGCTCACCGCAGCTCTCGCAGGTGAGTTCGATCGGTGATCCCTTGGCAAAAATGAGCCGTTCCTCACGGACCCACTGCTGGATCTTGGTCATCTTGACTTCACAGTCCTTGGCGATCTGGTTCATGGTCGCCGCCGGATTTTCCTCGATATACTTCTTTACCTTCTGAAAATCGTCCTCTTCCTTTTTCTTGCAGTCTTCGCAGACCGTATCGCCTGCGACCCACTGAAACATCTTCCCGCATTTCGTACAATTCTTGATCTGCATAATAACCTCCGCTCCTTGCTCTCCTAAAGATGCGACGCTGCGACCGTCACGAAATAGATCCCGCAGACTCCGGCCTTGCGGAATTCCCGTGCGACCGCATCGATCGTCGATCCCGATGTATAGATATCATCAACGATGATGATACTCCTGTATTTTACATCATCCGAACGCAATTGAAAAGCGTTTTTCATATTATTCCTGCGCGCCCGTTCGTTGTCCGTGCGTTTCATCGGAGCCGTATTGACGCGCCGTTCGATCAGATCCGTACGCACAGGGATCCCGAGCCCCCGCGACAGTACCCGGGCGAGATCCGCCGCCTGGTTATAGCCGCGCTTCCGGTATCTGGCCGGGTGGAGCGGGACCGGTACCAGCGCTTCCGCCCGGAGCGCCCGGAGACTGTCTCCCATCTCCCGCAGGATCTCTTCCCCGTACCATCGTGCGTACTCCCTTCTGCCGCTGTACTTGAGCCGGTAGATGGATCTGGCCGCGCTGCGGTACTTCAGGAGCGGGAATCCGCGGTCATACACATGCGGATGTGCTTCGCAATCCCTGCAGTATACCCTGGCCGGGTCCGGATCATCCGCAACGGAACGTCCGCATTTCATACATCTGGGCTCCGTCTCATAGACGATCTGCGCACGACACGACGGACAGACCTCCTCCCCCGGCGGGACCACCCTGTCACACAGAGGGCAGCGGCGCGGGTACAGGAGGGAAAGAAGTGCATCATGGATCGTTTGTGTCTGTTGTTTCCGGTATTTCATGGATCCTCTGTATCAGACCTGTGTAACGTTTCATCTCCTCGACATTGTCGATCATCTGCAGGACCGTATCCCGGCTGCCCAGGATGACCACACAGCTCTTCGCCCGGGTCACGGCCGTATAGAGGAGATTCCTGTTGAGCAGCATCCGCGGGCCGCCCAGGATCGGGAGGAGAACTGCCGGATATTCGCTTCCCTGGGATTTGTGAATGGTCGTGGCATAGGCCAGGTCCATCTCATCCATTTCAGAGAACGGCACGCGGACCATACGTTTTTCGTCAAAACACACCGTTATCTCCTGTGCCATGGGATCGATCCTGTGTATGATCCCCAGATCGCCGTTAAATATCCCCTCTCCGTGATCGATGACGATATCGTGGTATCCGCGGATCTCCCAGACGGCGCTGTAATTGTTCTTCATCTGCATGACCTTATCGCCGGTCCGCCAGATCCTGTCACCCTGATGCCATTCCTTTTTCGACCGGTCCGGCGGATTCAGCGCTTCCTGCAGCGCACGGTTCAGGGTTTCCGCCCCGAGGGGTCCGCGCCGCATGGGGACCAGGACCTGGATCTCCCCGGAGGAGGCCCCCACATAGGAGGGCAGCTTATCCCGGATCAAAGTCACCAGATTACGGATGATCACCTCCGCATTCTCCCGCGCGAGAAAGAAAAAATCCCGGCTCTTATTGTCCATGACGATCGGCTCTCCGGCATGGATCCTGTGGGCATTCATGACGATGTCGCTCTGCGCCGCCTGCCGGAAGATCCTGTCCAGACTCACCACGGTAAACGTGCGGCTTTCAATGAGATCACGCAGCACCTGTCCTGCCCCGACAGAAGGCAGCTGGGCGTCATCTCCGATAAGGATCAGATGCGTGCCTCTTCTGCAGGCTTTCAGCAGGGAATAAAACAGATGCATATCCACCATGCTCATCTCATCGATGATGACCGCATCCGCTTCCAGCGGGTTATCCTCATCCCGGTTGAACCGCGTCGTGTGGCGGCTCTGTGCCTGATCTCCGTCTGTCACGGAACCGGAGACCTCCAGCAGGCGGTGGATGGTCCTGGCCTCATACCCGGTGGCTTCCGTCATACGTTTTGCGGCCCGTCCGGTCGGTGCTGCAAGGACAAACGACTTGCGCTGATCCTCCAGCAGCTGCAGGATCGCCCCCATCGTCGTGGTCTTGCCTGTGCCCGGACCTCCGGTCAGGATCATCACACCACGGGAAAGGCATTTCTGTACCGCTTCTCTCTGTTTCCCGTCCAGTTCGATCCCCAGCGTCCGTTCCACGGCATCGATCTCGGCTTCCCGCACGGGCGTTCCCCGCTCCCGGAAATCGAGCTTCCGGAGCATCCCCGCGATCCCCTGTTCCTCCCGGTAAAAACGGGCGGCATACACTGCGCCTGTACCGTCCGGAAGCCGTTTGATCACGATCTTACGGGAAACAGTCAGATTCCCCAGCTGCGTTTCCAACAACAGCCGGTTGTCTTCTCCGGGCGGGAGTCCGAGCAATTCTTCTGTCCGCTCATACAGCAGTTCCTGTGGCAGATAGCTGTGTCCCTCCGCCGCGCCCTCGAGCAGCGCATAGGTCAGACCGCTCGCCACACGGTACTCCGCGTCGACGCTGATGCCCATCCTGCGGGCGATCTCGTCTGCCGTGCGGAATCCCACGCCGTCGATCTCCTCCGCCAGACGGTACGGGTTCTCCCTCAGAACACGGATCGTTTCATGTCCGTACTGTTTGAGGATCCTCCCGGCGATCGTACCGCCGATCCCGACCTGCTGTAAAAAGAGTGTGGTATCTCTCTGTTCGCGCTTGGCGCGCATCTGCTCACCGATCTCGCGGGCGATCCGCTCACTGATCCCTTTTAATTCAGCGAGCCGCTCCGGTTCCTCCTCCATGATGCGGAAGGTATCTTCGCCGAAACGCTGCACGATCCGATGAGCGAGCTTCTCCCCGATCCCCTTGATCTGTCCCGATGCAAGATAGCGCTCTGTTTCCGCGGCTGTCGTGGGCTTGAGGATACGGAAACTCTCGATCTTCAGCTGCCGGCCGTACACCGCATGCGTGACGATGGCTCCCGTGGCTTCGATGGAATCCCCTTCCTCCAGACCACGCATTGTGCCGACCGCAGTGAAACGGTCCTCTTCAAACGGAGAACCTGTCCGGTCATCGGGGGAACTGTTGCCGATAAAAACCAGATCCGCAACGCCATATCCGTTATCGGCGTTGCGGTAGATGAAATGATCGATATAGGCGGTTACCGTGACGGAGGAACTCACGCTTCGTCGTCAGGCTTTACTCCTGCGGATTGCACGGTTCCGATGATGTCCTCCGGCGGGGTCTGCTCGCCGGCCGTATCCTGTCCGGTCGTCTCCGCCGTCTGCGCTTCTGCCTGTTCCACCACGGCTTTGTTATGCGCCTCGATATCGGCGGCGCTCATACCCACCGTGTGCTTCATGTTCTCATAGAGCATCTGCGCGAAGCCAAGACCCTGCGTCTCCGTGGACTGCGCGGTGATATCCTGCAGGGTACGGTCCTTGAAGAAATCCACAAGCTGCTTGTTGCTGCTCTCCTGATCGGGTTTCAACGCATCGACGCTCTTCTGCATCTCCTTGAAGACCTGCTCAAGGAAATAGGCCTCGAACTGCTTGCAGGCACCCATCAGCTCCTGATTGATCTCCTCTGTCTGCTGCTGCCCGCTGCCCTTGGCGTTCTCCGCCGCATTGAGGAGCGTCTGCTTGAGCTTGTCGCCCGCCGCATACTGCGTCTGCTGCTGCATGTAGTCGTTGTAGGCGGATGCGTTGATGCCGTTTAAGTCAAAGGACATGGGTAATACCTCCGTTATATCCCGCCGCCGCGGCTTTACGCCGCCGCGGCCATTCGCAACTCCCGCCGCGCTCGCTGCTCTCCCGCGGCTTCGTTTCTCATGTCCGTACATTCGTCGAGGTCAGGCAGCCCGGCGCGCGGGCACGCGGCTGCCTGACCTCTCCTCATTGTTTAGCGCTTCAGGTTGTTCGCGGTCTGCATCATCTCATCGGTGGTGGTAATCGCCTTGGAGTTCATCTCGTAGGCGCGCTGGGCAACGATGAGGTTGACCATTTCGGTGGCGACATTGACGTTGGAGCCTTCCAGATAGCCCTGGCGGACTTCACTCTTCTTGAGATTGGGGGTGGTCGCCTCATTCATGGGCTGGCCGCTGGCCGCCGTGGGAGCAAAGGTGGTATCGCCCACGCGCTCGAGACCCGTCGGGTTGTTGAACTGCCACAGGCCGATCTGGAAACCGACATTCTGCGGAACATTGTTGGCATCGGGATACTGGACATTGCCGTCCGCGTCGATGGTCACACGGTTGGCGGCGAGTCCGTTCAGCGTGATCTCCCTTCCCCGGGAATCCAGTACGTGATATCCTTCGCTGGTGGTCAGCGTGATATTGTTGGTATTGTTCTGCGCGATGGCCCAGACGAAATCTCCGTTGCGCGTAAAGACCTGGTCCCCGTTCTCATTACGGTAGGAGAAGAAACCGTCGCCGCCGATGGCGAACGCCGTATTGCTCGCCGCGTCCAGAAACGCGCCCTGCGTGAAGGAGGAATTGATGGACGCCGTGCGTACGCCCAGACCTACATCGGAATTGACCGGCGGATTGCCGCCGTTCTCCACCGTGGATTTGGTCTGAAGCGTCTGATAGAGCAGGGATTTGAACTCCGCCACCTGCGCCTTGTAACCCATGGAATTGACATTGGCCAGATTGTTGGCGATCGTATCTACATTGGTCTGTTGAGCGTTCATGCCGGTTGCTGCCGACCAGAGACTGCGTACCATACCTTGTTACCTCCTGTTCCCGATCAGATTACTGTATCCTGCCCAGCTGCTGCACCGCGATATCCAGTGTCTCGTCGATCGTGGTGATGACCTTCTGGTTGGAGTCATACTGCCGCTGTGACGCGATCATCTGGACCATCTCATCCACCGTCGATACATTGGACTGCTCCAGATATCCCTGCACTACCGTCAGCTGCGGCTCGATCTCCACCGCCTGATCGGTGCGCATGAACAGATTCTCTCCGTAATGCACCAGGGAATTGTAATAGTGATCCGTCACGGACTGGCCCTCCAGATCCGCGCCGTCCTGCCGGAAATCCGTGAAACCGATGGTGTCCACCAGCTGTCCGTTCTGGAAGATCGAGCCGTCCACCGTCACGGTAAACTTCTGCGTGGGATCGATGATCACGTGACCGCCGTCACGGTCCAGCACATAGTCGCCGTCCTGGGTCGTGAGCTCGCCGTTCGTGGTCACGGCGAAATTGCCGTCCCGGGAATACATCACCGTGGTATTGCCGGCTTTATCCCTGTGCTCGATATTGAAGAATCCCTTGCCCTGAATGGCAAGATCCGTCTGTAATTCCGTATTCTTGAGTCCGCCCTGGGAAAAATCGACGTAGGTACCGCTTGTCTTGACGCCGGGCTGAATGATACCCAGCTTGTCGCGGAGCTTGCCGTCCGCCTCGTCTTTGATGCGAAGCGCCAGCCTGTCGGAAAAAGCGCTGGCGACACTGCCTTCCTTCTTAAAGCCTGTGGTATTGAAATTGGCGAGATTGTTGGTGAGAACGTCCATGCGATTCTGTTCGTTCACCATCCCGGTATAGGCTGTGTATAATCCTTTGACCATCTGCGGTTCCTCCTCCCACAGATCGCTGATCTGTGGATATACTCACGTGCCGGATCTGTGTCCCGCCAGAAATTCTACATATCGTCCCGTGCCGATCGCCACGGCTGTCATGGGATCCTCCGCCGTCACGGCATTGATCCCGGTCTTGGCGGTGATGAGATCCTCCAGTCCCCTTAACAGGGATCCGCCGCCGGTAAGTACGATCCCGCGATCCGCGATATCCGCCGCCAGTTCCGGCGGGGTCTTCTCCAATACGCTGTGGATCGCGTCCACGATCTGCATCGTGGGTTCCCTGAGCGCTTCCTCCGTCTCCTCGGAAGATACCCGGACGGTCTTGGGAAGACCCGTCACGAGGTTGCGCCCTCTTACATCCATGAAATCCGCCTCTGCGCGGGGATAAGCCGATCCGATCTTGATCTTGATATCCTCCGCGGTGCGGTCGCCGATCAGCAGGTTGTGCTTCTTGCGCATATACCGCACGATGGCTTCGTCGAAATCATCGCCCGCCACCTTGACCGAGGTGGAGACGACCGTGCTGCCCAGCGAGATCACCGCGATATCCGAGGTGCCGCCGCCGATATCCACGATCATGTTGCCGCAGGGCTTCGTGATATCGATCCCCGCGCCGATCGCCGCCGCGATAGGCTCCTCAATGATCCGCACATCTCTGGCTCCCGCCATGAGCGTCGCATCCTCCGCCGCCTTGCGCTCCACCTCCGTGACACCGGAGGGTACGCATACCGCGATGAGCGGCTTGCGGAAAGTCTTCTTGCCGAGCGCTTTGGTGATGAAATACTTCATCATCTGCTCGGTGACCTTGTAATTCGAGATCACGCCCTGTCTCAGGGGCCGTATCGCCACGATATTGCCGGGCGTCCTGCCGAGCATGAGTCTCGCATCCTCCCCGATCGCCATGACGCGCTCCGAGTCGCGGTCATAGGCGACGACCGAGGGTTCTTTCAACACCACTCCCTTACCGCGGATATACACCAGAATGCTCGCGGTACCGAGATCGATTCCGATATCTGTATACTGCATTAGGACCTTCCTTCTTCGCTATAGAATCACCCGCGGCCCCACCCGCGGACCTCATGTCAGAATTTGGGATTCTATTATAACTCCAAAAAGTCCCATCGAAAAGGTGTCAATTATAAAAAGTTTGTAACTTGTTGCCAAGGTGCCCGCACATCCCTGTAAAACAGCCAAGGCGGGCGGAACCCTTTCGGTTCCGTCCGCCTCTGTCGCATCCTTGCACTTGTTATATCGACAGGATCGGGAAAAACTTAACCGCGGGAGAGCATTTTTTTGATATATTGCCCCGTGTAGCTCTTTTTCACGGCCGCAACCGTCTCGGGAGTGCCCTGCGCGATGACCGTACCGCCGCGGTCGCCTCCCTCCGGCCCCATGTCGATGATATAGTCCGCCGTCTTGATCACATCCAGATTGTGTTCGATGACGATGACCGTGTTGCCGCCCTCCACCAGCTGCTGCAGGATGCTCACGAGCTTCTTCACATCCGCAAAATGCAGACCCGTTGTGGGTTCATCCAGGATATAGATCGTCCGTCCCGTCGAGACGCGGGAGAGTTCCGTCGCGAGCTTGATCCGCTGGGCCTCGCCGCCGGAGAGTTCCGTGGAGGGCTGTCCCAGTTTCACATAGCCCAGCCCAACATCATAGAGGGTCTGGATCTTGCGGCGGATCGTCTTCACATTCGCAAAGAAGTCGAGCGCCTCCTCCACGGTCATGTCCAGCACCTCGTAGATATTCTTCCCCTTGTAGGTCACATCCAGCGTCTCCCGGTTGTAGCGCTTGCCGCCGCAGACCTCGCAGGGCACATAGACATCCGGGAGGAAATGCATCTCGATCTTGACGATCCCGTCACCGCCGCAGGCCTCGCAGCGGCCCCCTTTGACATTAAAGGAGAAGCGCCCCTTGGCATAGCCGCGCGCTTTGGCTTCGGGTGTCGCGGCGAACAGATCGCGGATCAGATCGAACGCGCCGGTGTAGGTCGCGGGGTTGGACCGCGGCGTCCTGCCGATCGGGCTCTGATCGATGGCGATCACCTTATCCAGCGCGTCAAGACCGTCCACGCCGTCATGATCGCCCGCGATGATACGCGCGCGGTTAAGACTCTTCGCCAGATGCTTGTACAGGATCTCATTGACAAGGGAACTCTTGCCGGAGCCGGATACCCCCGTAACAACGGTAAAGACCCCGAGCGGGAACTTCACATCGATGTCCCGCAGATTGTTTTCGCGCGCCCCGCGCACCTTGATCCAGGCGGCGGGCTTGCGGCGCATTTCGGGCACCTCGATCGCAAGCTTTCCCGCGAGATACTGTCCCGTGACCGAACCCTTGACGCGCGAGATCTCCTCCGCCGTGCCGCAGGCCACCACCTCGCCGCCGTGCGCGCCGGCACCTGGCCCGATATCCACGATATAATCCGCTGCGCGCATGGTATCCTCGTCATGCTCGACGACGATCAGCGTGTTGCCCAGATCACGCAGATTCTTCAGCGTGTTCAGCAGCTTGTCGTTATCGCGCTGGTGCAGGCCGATGGACGGCTCATCGAGGATATAGACGACCCCGCACAGACCCGATCCGATCTGTGTCGCGAGCCGGATCCGCTGCGCCTCGCCGCCGGAGAGTGTCCCCGTCGCGCGGGAGAGCGTGAGATAATCGAGGCCCACATCGATGAGGAAGCCCACGCGCGCGCGGATCTCCTTGAGCACCTGCGCGCCGATGGTCTCCTGCCGCTTCGTGAGCTTCATCTCCTCCAGATAGCGGTGCAGCTCTGCGACCGACATGGATGTGATCTCATAGATATTCTTCCCGGCCACGGTCACCGCCAGCGATTCCCGCTTCAGACGCTGTCCGCCGCAGACCTTGCAGGGCGTGATGCGCATGTAGCTCTCGTACTCCGCCTTCTGCGTCTCGGAAAAGGTCTCCCGGTAGCGCTGCTCCATATTGTGGATCAGACCCTCAAACCGGATCGGATAATTACCCTCTCCGCGCTGTCCCTTGTAATGGACATTGACGGTCCGATCGAAACCGTGGATGAACATCTCGCGGATCCGCGCGGGGAGTTTCTCATAGGGCGTGTCGAGACTGAATTTATACTCTTTTGCCAGCGCCGTCAGGATCGCGTTGGTAAAACTCCCATCCTTCACGGATGACTGCCAGCCGGTCACCGCGACACAGCCCTCACGGAAGGAGAGTGACGGATCCGGGATCATGAGCCGCTCGTCAAATTCCATCTTATAGCCGAGACCCGTGCATTCCGGACAGGCACCGAAGGGATTGTTAAAGGAGAAGCTCCGTGGCTCGATCTCCGGAATGGAGATCCCGCAGTCCGGGCACGCAAAACTCTGGGAGAAATTCATGGGCTCCCCGTCGACCACATCCACGGTGATCAGACCCTCTGCCAGCGCCAGCGCGCTCTCCAGGGAATCCACGAGGCGTTTCCTCTGTTCTTCGGGATCCCTGACCACCAGACGGTCGATCACGACCTCGATATTGTGTTTGATATTCTTATCAAGGGAAATGTCCTCGGACAGATCGTACTGGCTGCCGTCGATGCGCACACGGACATAGCCGGCTCTGCGCGCGCGGTCGAGCACCTTTTCATGCATGCCCTTGCGCCCTCTGACGACCGGTGCGAGGATCTGCAGTTTCGCCCCCGCGGGCAGCGAGAAGACCTGATCCGCCATCTCATCCACCGACTGCCTGCGGATCTCCCGTCCGCATTCCGGACAGTGCGGGATCCCGATGCGCGCGTACAGCAGACGGAAATGATCGTAGATCTCCGTCACCGTGCCCACGGTGGAACGGGGATTGCGGTTGGTGGATTTCTGATCAATGGAGATCGTCGGAGACAGGCCCTCGATCTTCTCCACATCCGGCTTGTCCATCTGACCCAGGAACATGCGGGCATAGGAGGACAGAGACTCCATATAGCGGCGCTGGCCTTCGGCAAAGATCGTATCAAATGCGAGCGAAGACTTCCCCGAGCCGGAAAGACCGGTCAGCACGGTCAGCGCACCGCGCGGGATATCCACATCCAGACTCTTTAAGTTGTGCTCATTGGCCCCCCGGATCCGGATCCAGTCGCTCTTGTCCCGGGGCAGCATCCTGCGGGGTGATCCGTTCCCGCCGCCTGTCTGATCTTTTTCTTTACGCATAAAGTACTCCTGTACGAAAAGCAAACATGTGTTCGTATATTATACGGGAGTTTTTTTCTTTGTGCAAGTATATCCTGCGGTAGACATCCCGCCTTTTTATGACTATACTCTTTGTGGAAAACGCGATGAAAAAGATCCTGATAAAAACCCTCAAAATACTTCTCTGCCTCCTGCTCGCCCTGCTGCTGTTCGTCGCGGGCGGGCTCGGCGTGCTGACGATCCTGGAATACCGTCCCGCCGAAGTGGAAGAACTCGCTCCGGAAACCGTCTGCGACCGGTCCGACACCCCCGCTGCCGGAGATAAGCTGAAACTGGTCACCTGGAATATCGGCTACGGTGCGCTGGGCGACAACGCGGACTTCTTCATGGACGGCGGGAGCATGGTCTATACCGCCGACAGGACACGTCTTGCACAGAATCTGGAACATATCAGGGATACGCTTGAAGAACTCTCTCCGGATGTCCTGTTTGTACAGGAGATCGACCGTGATTCCGACAGATCTTATCATACGGAGGAGGTCCGGTATCTGAGCGGAGACCGCGCCGATCCGACCGGGATGACCGGAATGAGTTTCGTCTTTGCTAACAATTTTCGGGCGTCGTTTGTCCCGTATCCGATCCCGCCGATCGGCCGCGTCAATTCCGGGATCCTCACCGGCACCGCCTGGCCGGTCGCGAGCGCACAGCGCATTCAGCTGCCCTGTCCTTTCTCCTGGCCCGTACGGATCGCCAATCTCAAACGGTGTCTTCTCGTGACGCGGATCCCGGTCACGGACTCCGATAAAGAACTGGTGCTCGTCAATCTGCATTTGGAGGCCTTTGACGACGGGGAGGGCAAGATTGCGCAGACGGCGCAGCTTGCGGAGCTGCTGAAGAAAGAGCGGGATGCCGGAAACTATGTGATCGCGGGCGGCGATTTCAATCAGACCTTTTCCAACATCGATAATTCGGCCTATCCGGAGCTGCCCGGAAAATGGCACAGCGGATGGATCGATGTCTCCGCACTCGGAGACGGGTTCACCTGTGTCATGGACCCCCGCACACCGAGCGGCCGTTCACTTGATCAGTCCCTGACCGGTGCCGCGGAAAAGGATCCCGCACATTTCCAGTACTATGTTCTGGACGGCTTCATCGTCACGGATAATATCTCCGTGGAATCCTGCGACGTCATCGATCTGGGATTTAAGTATTCGGATCACAATCCGCTGCAGGTGAGCGTGACGCTGCACTGATCTTAAACACACTCCGTTCAGGACTTCTTCAGTTCCTCCAGATGGATCTTTAATTCCTTCATCTGATCCCTCAACTCCGCGGCGGCCTCGAAATTGAGATCCGCGGCGGCGCGGCGCATCTGTTTCTCCACCTGTTCGATCAGTTTCTCCAGTTCTCCGCGGTTCATGGATTCCGGATCCTTCTCAAAGCGTGCCTCCTCTTTGGAGACCGCTCTGGATATACTGATGAGATCGCGTACCGCCTTGCGGATCGTGGTCGGTGTGATGCCGTGCTCCTCGTTATACTTCATCTGGATCTCACGGCGGCGTTTCGTCTCATTGATCGCCCGCTCCATGGATTCCGTCATCTGATCGGCATACATCACCACGTGGCCGTCGGCATTGCGCGCGGCACGGCCGATCGTCTGGATCAGGGAAGTCTCCGATCGCAGGAACCCTTCCTTATCGGCATCCAGGATCGCGACCAGCCGGATCTCCGGGATATCCAGCCCCTCGCGCAGCAGATTGATGCCCACCAGCACGTCAAACACATCGAGCCGCATGTCCCGGATGATCTGCGCGCGCTCGAGCGTGTCGATATCGCTGTGCAGATATTTCACACGGATGCCGGCCTCGCGGAGATAATCCGTCAGATCCTCGGCCATACGCTTGGTCAGCGTGGTGATGAGAACTTTGGGAGTGATTTCTCCTTCCGTCCCGCCTGCGAGCGTCTTTTTGATCTCCCCGATGAGATCATCGATCTGTCCCTCGACCGGGCGCACATCCACCTCGGGATCCAGAAGGCCCGTGGGCCGGATCACCTGCTCGGTGCGCAGAAGCTCATGCTCCTCCTCATACTTCGCCGGTGTTGCGGAACAGAACAGCATCTGATCGATGTGCGTCTCGAACTCTTCGAAATTGAGCGGCCGGTTGTCCAGCGCAGAGGGGAGACGGAAGCCGTAGTTCACCAGCGTCTCCTTGCGCGAGCGGTCGCCGTGGTACATGCCGCCGATCTGCGGGATCGTCATATGGCTCTCGTCCACGATGATCAGATAATCTCCCGTGAAGAAATCCAGAAGTGTCAGCGGCGGTTCCCCGGGTGCCATGAAATTGAGGTGCCGGGAATAATTCTCGATGCCGGAGCAGAAACCGGTCTCCCGCATCATTTCCACATCGTAATTCGTGCGCTCGGCGATCCGCTGCGCCTCGATGAGCTGATCGTTCTGCTTGAAGAACTTCACGCGTTCCTCCAGCTCCCGCTCGATATTCTCACAGGCACGGTTGATCTTCTCCTGCGGGACCACATAATGGGAAGCAGGATAGATCATCACATGGGACAGTTCCGCGTGCACCCGGCCGGTCAGCTGCTCGACCTCGCAGATCCGTTCGATCTCATCGCCGAAGAATTCCACGCGGATCAGATGTTCGCCGCCCTGCGCGGGATAGATCTCAACGGTATCGCCGCGCACACGGAAATTCGTGCGCTCGAGGACCATGTCATTGCGCGTATACTGGATCGCGATCAGATCACGGATCAGATCGTCCCGCTCGATGCTCTGCCCCGGCCGGAGAGATACGGACATCCCCTTGAATTCCTCGGGGCTGCCCAGACCGTAGATACAGGAGACGCTCGCCACCACGATGACGTCACGCCTTTCCGCAAGGGACGCCGTGGCCGAGAGACGCAGTTTGTCGATCTCGTCATTGATCGCGGAATCCTTGGCGATGTAGGTGTCCGTCTGGGGCACATAGGCTTCCGGCTGGTAGTAGTCGTAGTAGGACACAAAATACTCGACGGCATTATTGGGGAAGAATTCCTTCATTTCCCCATATAGCTGGCCGGCGAGGGTTTTGTTGTGGCTTATGATCAGCGTCGGCTTGTTAAGGGCCGCTATGACATTCGCCATGGTAAATGTTTTACCGGATCCCGTAACGCCAAGCAGGGTCTCAAACTGGTTGCCCGCTTTGAAACCCTCAACTAAT
>JAEEGL013627474.1_pt1 | contig 29368 bp, 36 predicted proteins | sample 9134231 | NCBI WGS metagenome assembly JAEEGL01 (sample SAMN16246548, study PRJNA631951) | gut metagenome | biome: gut microbiome; feature: rumen; material: fiber-attached | host: Bos | place: Iran: Karaj | collected 2018-10 | reverse complement strand
TTTAAAGATATCCATTAAACTATTTTCCATAAGTCATACCTCCGCTTTGTTAATACTATCAATCAGTTTTTTTGCTTCATCTTCTGTGTAACCCTCGAACATTACTAAGTATTTCCACTTAGGATATATACCCTTTTCAATAAGTTTAAGTATACGTTCTTGCTCTTGATTAGGGTCTATATTAAAATCTTTATATTTGATAGTATAATTAGCCTCAAAATCATCAGGTATTACCCCATAATATTTTAGTAAGTATATTATATTATCAAGTAAAGATTCAATATCATTTTTTAATTCTACCTGTATATCTGCTATTGTTGCTAAAGTTCTCTGCTGATCTACTTTTACTTCTGTAGCAGTCTTTAAACCGCCAGTATTATTATCAAATGAAAAATATCCTGCATCAAATCCACACTGTATAGCTATTGTGTCTATAAACATTTGTAGACAACTTTTATATTGCACATCTCTTAATTCAGGTACAAACTCATAAATAGGCTGATTATCTACCCCCATATTTACTAATGTAACTATAGAAGGTATATTGATTGTGTTATTATTTATCTCAGCACCTGGTTCTCCAGTCTGAAATAAACCTTCATCCATAAATAATATTTTCTTAGAATTTTTTACCTCAGTACAAAATTCATCATATGCACTGTCTAATTTTTTCAAACTGTCACAAGAACGACTAAATACAGAAACTCCCAAAGGCGAGTCGATGTCAATATTATTAGCAGATGGATATTTAAATAGACTAAATAAAGGTTTATCTATATTTTCTATTACAACATATTCATCTATGTCTTTCCACTCATATACATCAGATAAGTTTATTTTAACTCCCTCTGCTTCATAACTGGTAGACTTATATGCTATATTTTGAATATGATACTTACCATTATCATATGTCCATACTTCTTCACGTCTATAAATGTATTTACCGTCTACCTTAAACTCTAAGCATATTACAGATATTAAATTACCATCATTATCAAATTCTAATGGTATATATGCATTAGGCTTCAAAAAATCTACGCCTATTTTTTTACCATCAAATGTAGGCTTCATTAACATTGACCCATAAGCGCATCCATATTCGAGCTGTTTTCTTAAGTCCTTTAATATTTCTCTATTAACTATTTTATTTATTAAATCATTATATATTTCATTTTCTAAATCTTTAGCCTTATTAGACTTACCATTTACTTCTACCCCAAATTCTACTGTTGCTAATCTTGCAACCTCAGATGCTATAACAGAAGCGAACTGCATACCTTTATCGCTTCTATATATTTCATCCCACTTATGTATCTCCTGACACATATCTCTGGACTCAAAAGGCACTAAACCAACATGTCCAGCAATATTTTTATGTACACTAAACATGTTATAAAAGAATAATTTTATAGAATTTATTACCCCCATTATATTACCTCCTACGCTTTCTCTGGATATTTTCTTATAAATGAATCAATAAGTGCGTATCTAATAGCATCAATAGCATGATTATTAAAATCAGGATATCCACCTATGTATTCGCCATCTCTATTACGTGCATATTCATATTCACGTAATTCTTTATATGTATATGGTGTTCTTCTTCCATCTACTACAATTTTTCTATCTGCTAGCCACTCTATACCTTGTGCTACACTTCCGCTACCTTTATGTACCCTAGTTGCCTTTACCCCATTTTTTCTGAAAGTATCTACTACTTCAGGTGTATTATGATTATCTATTGTAACTAAATGACTATTATATCCACGTCTTGCTATTTCAGCCGCTATCTGTGCTATCGGCGTTTTATTAACCTTTATTTCATCTAAAATGTAAACAGTTCTATTTTTATAATCATAGTGCAACCTAACAAATACAGAAGGATCTGGAAACCATCCGTCATCAAACCCCTGAAATATGTAATTGAAATCTTTTATTTCCTCATCAGTTATTGTACGTTCCTCTAAGTTTTCAAATACACATCCATCAGTACCTGTTTCTTCACCCAAGTATACGTTTCTATATTTCTTTTCATTATATTCCTTTGCAGCCTCTGCTCTATCTATAAATGCCTGTCCTAATAATTCTTTAGGCATATCAAGATATGAAGAATAATGTACAAATCTTCCTTCTATAATTTCATGTGACCATTCATTACACCAATTAAATTTGTTTGCAGGTGGATTATAACAATAGAATATACATGCTTTATCACCACCACGTACTATTGAATCAAGTGATTCATTTACCTCATCCATACCGTAAAATTGATCTAACTCTTCAAAATGTACAAATGCAAAATAATATTTCTTAATACCTGTAGCCATACCTTTGGTCTTACCTGCTTCATCTAACCCCCTAAACAATATAAATTGTCCAGTAGGTTTAAATGTTATTACCATAGGTGATAAGCTTATCTTAAATAAACCGTCTAAACCCAGTATAGAAATAGCGTCTCTATACAAAGCAAATGCCCCATATCTTAGTCTTACCTGCTGTTTCATTATTGCAACTGCACAAGTATATTTATGTGTAAGTAATAAAAATATTACAATTATTGCGATAGTAGTAGATTTACCTGAGCCTCTACCCCCTCTTAATAGATATTCTCTATACTTACCATCACATACATCATCAAATAAGCCTAAGAATGCTGGAGGTATAATACTTCTTATGTCTATATCTATAATATTACTCACTGTCATCACATTCTCTATCATTTATTATCCTAATTACTGTACCTTCAGTACTATTTTCCTTATCTTTTGCATCCTTAAATTCAGGATCATGATTATGTAAGAATAACGATAATGCTTGTAAGTTAGGCGCTTTTTTATTCACAACTTTTTCAATATGCTCTACCCCTATTTTTTCACCTTTATTATCAAATATAGCTTTATCAGTAGAAGTAGTTTCTGTTATTTCAGTAGCACCACATGCTAATTCATATAATTTACCATGTGCATTTTTTACTAACCCACGTCTTCCACATCTTAAAGCCTCTCTTAATTCCATGTGTTTTCTCTTCCAAGACTGAAATGTAGAATAACTTATACCTAACTGCTCAGCTATCTGTTCATCAGTATATTGTTCCTCTGATGAAGCAAGAATCTCCACTTCTATTATACGTGGCAATAAATCGTTTTCAAAATTACCACATCTCGGCTTTTTACGCCTTCTATCATTCATTACATCACCCCCACTATATATTCTTTATGTATTCAAAATTGTTATAAAAATCAGAAACATATACATAAAGTCTTGTACGTGATACATTGTATTTTTTAACTATGTATTCAACAGATACATCACAAACTAAATATTCAAATAAAGCATCAGTATGTCCACATGAACAACGCTCGCATAATTTTATAAATCTACTCTGTTCATCATCACTTAATACTGTCACAAAATTCTTACAGGTGTAGAATATGTACCCCTGCTTTCTCTCTGAGTAATTTACACTCGCCATTTTCTTAAACTTTGGTAATGTATATACCTTATTTTTTCTTATGTTTCCATTTTTTGTATAAAGTATTTCACTCATAAAAACACCACTTAACAAAAATTTACAAAAATGTTATTTTTTATAAAAGGTTACAAACCTGTAATTTTTCTAAAAAAGAATAATCAGAGAAGCTTATTTTAGCCTCTCTGATTATTATACCATATTATTTCTAAAAAATCAATACTATTTTTAATTTTTTTATAAATTTTATCTCTTTGTATTCTTACCGTTCCACTCAAATCCAAAATCTGTACGCTTGATCTTACATACAGGTTTATTAGCACTTATATCCCAGTATACTAGACCCTCTATATAATTGTCATTTAAGAATTTCTTTATACCTTCAAATGTAATTACTTCTTCGCAAGCATTAGTTCTTAAAATTATGCTTCCATGCGGTACAAGTATATCAAAATCTAAATTATAAGGATTGCCTTGAAAGTGCTTACCTATTGCTTCAAAAGTCCTATTATCAAATGTAAATCCTCGTAAGTCTACCCCTGTTATGTTCTTATTATTATCATAGTACTTAAACTTTTTATTTTTATCAATAGTATTAAAATTATTATATGCTTCAATAAACCATTTATCTGATGCATTATTTTCATCCACTGGTACCCAACAAGGTAAACTCCCTGTGATTGGGTCTGCATCTTCTTGGCACTTTATAGCATTTTCAGGTATACCCCTGCCCTTTTTAGCATCATACCTTTTATAAAACTTACCATCGATTGTAGCACAGCAAGAGCCATCAATTTTTACTGTTGGCATTAACCCCCCAGTAAGTGCACCTTCGCACCCCTGTGTTACTTCAGGGAGCACTTCAACTATTTTATGCCCCTCTATTACACGCTTAAATAATGTTGGAATCTTTTTCATAATGTATTACCTCTTTCTTATTTATGTTATTACTTTTATAATATATTATTTATACAAGCATAAGCATCACTCCTTTATATACTACCCACATAAATTATTTGTTAATATACTTTCATGTGTAATTAAAATATCATGATCCATATTGCATATGCATTACAAGTACATAAAGAAAGTCCTTACAATTACTCCACTTATCACTGTCTATCCATCCAAATCTCGGTGATGTACCATAATCACCATAAAGTAATACACATATCATCCATATTATTTGTAATTGTGCATAATCATCTTCATCTATTTCTTTGCCACAATGTCTAAAAGGACATACATCCAATGGACAGCTTATATTATAATATTCGTTGTGCTTTTTCTTATTTTCTGCAACTATATTATCACCATAAGCTATCCAATCTTCAAATGCTTCATACAATCCGTTATATGCACAAGCAGTCTGTATAGCATATATAAGTTCATTAACACTCAGTCCAAGATTATCCACCAATGTATCCCATTTTTTCTCTTCTATGCCATACTTTTCTTGCTCATTTACCAGTTCGTCAAGTTCTTCTCCCATCCATGCTTCCATAAGTGATACCTCCATTAATATTTGTTTAAGTTACTTAAACAAGCATACTCTTTTATACCTGCAACCCTCTTTTTATATGCATTTACTACAAAATCATGTCTGTCCTCTACTTTTATATTGAGATCTTTAAACATGCGTTCAAAAATCTCAATATCCTTATATGCAATCGGTACCCCTCTTAATCCATTATCATATACAAATTTCCTATGTTTATAATTCTGTTTATCCGTTACAATCTCAAGCATTATAGGTCTATTTAATATTGTACCGTATTCTAAATCTCCCCAGTATGATGGAATCATACGATGATTCACACTATATCCTGTATTATTTATTAGCTTCTCTACCCCATCTTTTAATAACAATACTGCAAATAAACGATGTATTTTTACCTGTACCTTACCTATATTAGTAATTAAATATGTACATTTATCCTGCGCTACAGTATATCTTACAGGTATTAACTTACCATATTTATTTACACGATATATACGCCATTTTAAAGCATCTATATAATAAGTTATACCATTAGCTTTAAACTTACAACTCTTATAGAAGCCAAGCTCTTCATCAAATTCACCATATTCTATGTTTGCAAGTATTGCATTTATAAGCATATTAAATCTGTTCATATTTATTACTTCCTTCCGTATGTCTTAACATTTTTTGTATATTCCCAAGGATATGCATATCTTATTTTTTCTGTTTTCACAGGCATTACCACATCACTAACAAATGCATACTTTAAAGGAATACAACTATCACCACTGTTTACATTTTTCTTTACATCTGCCTTCAATTTTCTCATAATACTACCCCCCTGATATATTCTGTTAAATTAAATTTCTTTTTAGCTTTTTCTATGTTATTCTTTAAAATTTCAGTGTCCTCACAATGAAATCTTTTATCCCACCATTCATCAACTATATATCCATCCTGATCTAAGTCATGAGTTTTACCATCTATTGATACCTGATAATTTACATCATTTTTACCTAATACAAATATATCAGTGTGATATTCTCCATGTGGATATATATGATATACATATGGATAATCATTGTCATCTTTATTCATATATTTTAAACACTCTGATAAAAATGCCTCAAAAAATCTTAAAGCGATAGTTTTTGCTGTTTCTCTATTTAACTCTACCCCACTATGTATGTATACTCCCATTGAGTTTCTACTAAAGCATGTTATAATATGTGACATATTTTTATACTTATAATTACTTTTTGCTATGTTCTGTATACACTCTTCTTTTGGAAGTTCTTCGTCTAAAAAATGTTTTAATTGCAATTCACTATAATGCTTATACTTATATTTTTTCTCTGCATAAACCCAGTATATACCAGTATACTTAAAATGTTCATCTTTAACTCTAGGAGCATAGTCCTTATATTTAAGTGCATTTCTTAATTCTTCATGTATTTTATCATTATACATTAACATACAATGTGGCTTACTTCCTATTACATTCTTACTAATGTCATCTACACTCTTATCAATCTTATGTACAGAAAAATTAAGCTTATAAAACACACTTTTAAACAAGTCATTCATATTCATTATTATTCCTCCTCCTCAGAATAATATAACTCAGTTATATATTTATAAAAATCATTATGTTTATTATCAAAAGTCATTACGCTTGCATTATTATTCACATTATATACATATTTTTTATCATATATATGTCCTTTATTATCAACCTCAGGTATCAAAGATACCACACAGTTAAAATCCAAGCTTAAATCATTACATCTATGCTTTACTACATTGCCAAGCTCAAGTGTCAAATGCCTCATTATTGTTTCTATATCTGAATTACATTTATTCATTATATTTACTATGTATTTAAAGGACTCTTTATAAATATAATATTCGACTGCTATAGTATTATCAAATAATGCCCCTATTTTTATCTTATTATTTATATCATCACATTTAAGTAAGTCCTTCAACATCTTATAATCTGTTGAGAACTCACCCCATTCCACACTACTTACAAGTTTTTCGCAACTTAAATCAGACTCCATTTGCTTTTTCAATGCACTAAACACAGACATAATGTAATTGTCTTTTTTATCAACCTCAATGCTAACTTTGGTCATATTTAAGACCTCCTTCCTTGTTTCTGTTATTATTATACCTCCCCTCTTTTTTATTGTCAATTAACAGAATCTGAACAATTTATTAACAATTTGTGAACACGCAAAAATAAATGATAGGTTACAAATTTGTAACCTATCACGTGTATTATTTAATATTCTATTATGTATTATTTTTTATCATCATTGTCGTCATTACCAAACTTAAATTTATTCTTGACCTTTAAAAGTGCATTCATTATTTCATCAGGTACCTTTACCCCTAACTTTTTTGCATTTTCTAAAATAGAAATGCCCTCATTAAATAAATAAAATCCTATAACTGCATCACGTATTATAAGTCCTACCCCTAGTATATTAAATCCTACGACCTTTGCTATCGCTACCATTAAGAATATTATTACTTTTCTAAATATTCCCATAAATCCAATTTTGCTACTTAATTCTTTATTATTTATAGCGCAGGATACTCCAAGTATATAATCTATAATTACAAATGTAATAAGACCACATAAAAGTCCATCTATGCTACCAAATAGATAACCCATAAGTACACAAAATCCCATCCACATAACTCTAAATGCTTCAAATAATTTTTCCATAGTATCAATCCTCTCCATAATCAAGCTCATCATTTGCATCTATTGTAAGCGTCAATTCTATGCTTTTATTCGCACCAATGTCAACACCCCCTTCCTTTAATGCTATATCAAGCAGTACAGGTGTTTCATTGTATGTAGGTGTTACTATCTTATAAGTACACGTACCATTTGTATTATCTATTACAAATGCGCGCTTGTTTATACCCCCTATTCCAGATATAGGCATTAGACTTTTATGTATACGAACTGCACCACTAGCTGATGCACTTCCTGACTCTGTTATACAATCAAAATTCATTGTCTTAATATTATCTGTTATTTCAATAGTATTATCAGTAGGTATTGGAGATAAAATATATGTTCCAAAGTCTTTATATTGTGTTTTTCTACTGTTACTACTTGTAAGAAATGAAGAACTTTGCTTAAAGAATGTAGTTCCATTTGCCTGATATATGTTACCTAAATAATCAGGTACACTAGTATATCCACCTATGTCTAGCTGTATTTTTTCATAAGATGTTGCAGTAAATATGTATGTACCATCTACTTGTAATGCAGTAGTACCATTAACTATGTAAAAGTAATTATTTGTAGGTGTAGAACTATTATATCCGAATAGTGCAAATGTTAGTATGTTATTATTAACTCCATCTGTTCTATCCCCTATTGCTGATATGTATATTCTACTATATGTATCTGTTATTAAAGAGAAATCTGCGTAACCCCAACGCTTAAATAAGTTATTAGTTTTATCTAGACTGTATAAAGGAACATTGTCAGGAAAGTTTGTTTCATAATAATACTTATTACTTCTAGATGTACCGTAGTAAGGGTCATTTGCATAACCGCCACAAGTATAATGTAATAGTAACAAATTATTATGTAATCCTGCACAATTTATTCTAACATTACTAGTTCCAGAATAAAGCCCTGTAAAGTATGACGTAAAATAACTATTGACATCATAAACTATATCATCAGACACGCAGTATAATGAAGCCAAATTATGTTCACCGGTACCACTATTTGCCTGTCCTATGTACAAATTATTATTCATATCAATACCAAACCAGCTTGGAAGATTTAATAAATGTATACTATTATACATCTCTGTCATATTGTTATCACGTATTTTAGGACAAATAAATGGAGCAGTAACCCTAGCAACAGGTCTATATACCTCGAACTTACTAAGTCTTAACATTATTATTCTATTTATTTTTTCGCCTATGTTAGCTATTGTAAATTTTAATGTTGTAGAACCAGGATCTGTGCCTTGATCATAAGTTGTAGGTGTTGCTACCCCATACGAAGCATTTAACTTGCCACCAGATGTACTTTCTATATTAAGTGCTGGAGTTCTCCAATATGTAAATGTTCCTATTGATTCTGCTCCACCACTTACTATTGGAGGTGTTACTATAAATGTGTCACTGTTTATTGGATATATAACACTGTTATCACCAGTTATTATACCTGTAGCATTTTCATCTAAGTTATTGTCATAACATAATAGAAATACAGTAGTAGTTGGTGAATAGAAGCCATAAGGCTCCTCAAATACGAGTGCGTCAGCATCAGCTCCAGTCTGACCAGAATGATAGTCGTCAGTAGTTCTTTTTCCTACGCCAAACTGTTCACGTCTATATGTACCAGCCTTATTTGCAGGAGTCGATACATTATATCCTACAGGACATCCATCTATTGTTATGTAAGGACTTAATTCACCGGACCTTTCTACTATTATGTTATCAAGAGCAGATTCTGTATCAACCTGCATATTAAAGTCATGTAATAACTCGCAAGCTACAGGCTCACCGTCGTATGTTACTTGAATCGTAGTTGCCATAATTACCCCTCCTATTATATCTCTATGTTTATGCCTATATTCTTAAATACATACTGATGTTCTTCTGGCTCTGGTGGCTGTGGTACTAGCTTCTTATTAGATAAAGACATTAGCATCATATGTGACCCATTTGTAACTAAATGTACACAAACAGTAGATGCTACCCCTATTCCTACAGTTATAAGTAAGTTATCAGGCAGTCTTGTAAGTAATATACAGTCAACCCAAGTCAATGTATTATAACCTTGATGTATATACTGTTTACATATAAGTGGTGTGTTTTGTATTGTCCCGTCAGTTGATATTGTATTAAAGAACGTAAGTATACCATCCTGCTCTGCATATATTGTTAATGTATTATTTATCTGAATCTGTTCACCTATTATTGATACCGTCTCACGCATTACATTCAAATATGTACTAGGCACAGATGTATTTATCTGTGTAAATTCAAGTACTTCATCAGGTCCTACTGCCCCAGCAGGTATATTCGATATTGTATTAACAGTTTGTATACTATAATAACTAATGACTTCATTATTTAAAGAATCTCTACAAATAACTTTATATAGTGTAGAAATATTAAGAGTAGAAGTAATCTGTTCTAAAAAAATATTTATGTTTTGATTTTCACCAACTGTAACCCATCCTGTATTATCTTCATTCTTATAAAGTGAATATAAATATGCCCCTGTTCCTCCACGTGGATTAATTACTAAATTTATATCATCACCAGCAACAACCGCATAATTATTTACTATAGAAGCTTCAGAAGATGCTCCATCCATTATTATTTTATAATCAGAACATTCAAGTACTAAATCAAATGTAAGTGTATCGATATTTTTAGGCACTTCATTATGCCTTGACGCAAACTTCTTTATGTCAATCTTTATATCATTTTGTGAGTTAGCTAAATTTATTATACTACGCCCTGCTTTAGTAGTACCACTAAATGAATCTTTTGCTACCCCAAAACAACCTATTGCCTGTAATCCGTATAAAGTGAATGTTATATGCATTATAATTATGTTGCCATAGCCCGATATTGTTAAAGTATCACCTAAGTCAAGTGCTGCATCACCCCATACATTAAGCTCTGCACCTTTAAATGACAAGTCTGCAACAAACTCTGCAGCTTCCCTTATAACTGTCTCACGCTCGTGCCTAATATCAATCCATAAAGATGTGAACATCTTATTTGAAGTACAGTAATCTATAGCATATCCATTTTCTACCCCTGTTTGTTCACTTAAGGAATTTTCTTCGCTTGCACTAAACTGTAACTCAGATATCTTAAATGTAGTATGATCTCTTTTTATACTACTTATAAAAGAATCAGTTATTGTTACCCCTATGTCATTACCAAATTTTCTTATTACAAGTCTTCCATTACGATCAAATGTAGCAAATCCACACATTATTTCAGCACAGTATTCTACTATATCACGATATGATTCAAATGCCGCTGCACCCAATACATAAGTTACATTAGTACCAGGAAATGCTTCGACTTCTTCCTTTGTCATACCAAATGTAATACCTGTCATATAACAGATCCTAGAAAGTATTTTATATATCTTACCTGATACAGACTCTGCGTTCTTTACATTAAGTCTATTCATAAAGTCATAACATTTAAGTCTTACATTGTCATCTGTATCCACTATTTCAGTAGTAATTACATCATATTTACCCATAGGTATAGTAATTGTATCATTACTACCCCTAGATACTTGTGCTATTAGCTTAGGCTCTATTATTGCACCCTCAAACTGTGCAACTACAGACTTCCTGTTTATAAGTGTTAAATTACATTCATTCATTATTGATGCACCAAAACAAAATGCATTATTATTTACACATGACCAATCTATACTAAATGAGTTTTCTAATATTCCAGACTTAGTAAACGTTTCAGTTAGTCCATTATTATATTCAATATTAACCTGTATATCCATTTCTCTATCAAATGTAAACATATTATCCTTATATATAGAACCAGTGTCATACATATACTATCACCCCTTATAATTCTATTAGATTAACGCTCACATTCCACCTATTATCCCCATAATTATCGCTGTTTACACCATTATTATCGTATGTTCTATCTCCTGGATAAGCTGTCATAGTTTGATATACAATAGTTGATTCATCAGTTGCGCTACCATCATAAAACGATACACTAATACTATCACTATTTACATTTGCTTTTATGAGTTCTTTTTGCTCATAAGTTAAATTCTCCCAAGCAACAGATATTTTTCTAATATTTCTCCTAATACAATCAGGATGCAGTCTACCATCTAAAGCGCGAGTTGTACTCGCGCTATATAGATTCGACTCACTATAACTATACTTACTAACTTTAGGCATGCTCACACCGTTTAATTTCAAAGCTATCATATTTAGCCCCTCCCATTATTACGCATATTACGACGATTGTTTGAGTTTATAATCAATGTGTCAAGCTTTTCTTGACCAATATATACAGGTATTGTTATGTTACCCCCTGCATAGTTACCCTCGTTCAATGCCTCTATAAATGCCTGCTTCATTGTCGCAAGCGGTGTCTCAATATTAAGTCCACGCTTCTGGTCACCAAGTATAGCCATAAACTCATTATTTGGTTTTATAACTGCACCCTGTGCTAACTTCACTATATTATTACCAAATGGGTAATAATTTTCATTAAGATTTGGTACCTTTGTTACGCCCATTGAACCTGCTATAAACTTATTATTAAATAAGTTCGCTACCCCTTGCCATTTATTCCTAAACTTTGTATAGAACAAGTCCATGCTGTCAAGTAGTGACTTCAACCCATTCGTTATCGGATTAGTAAGATAGCTTATAAAGTTTGCACTCGACGTACTTAACTTACCTGTAAGTCCATTCATAGAATTTATCATACTATTATAAATAGTTACGCCTGCATTAGAAATAGATGTCTTATTATTATTAGATAAAGTCAATCCATTTATCATATTCTGTAATATAGAACTGCCGTAAGTCTTAGCACTATTTAATGTGTTCGTAGATGGCTTCAATAACGTAATAATTATTGTCTGTATATCAGAAACCTTTTTCCTGTTTGTATCAGATAACACTACCCCTTTTATGTAATCATTAACATAAGTATTACCATACTTTGTAAGCATACCACTATTCCATAATGTAATCTTAAATGCGCTTACTACTTTATCAGTTATATTCTTTATGTTAACTATTTCAGAACCCTTAAGTACTAATCCATTAAAGAAGTTGCTAACATAGCTATATGCATATGTTTTAAGTATATTAGCGTTCATGCCTGTTATTTTATATGCATCAACTGTCTTATTACATACATATTTAACAGCGTCCAATATTTTATTAAGTCCTTCTCTTATACCTACTGCTACACCCTCGCTTAATGCTATACCAGTCAGCTTTGTAAGTTTAGATGGAGAATTTATGTCTCCTTCTTTTCTCATTGATTTATCAGACTCATCAATTATATCGCTAGACACTTTTTGTATGTTAGGTATTCCACTCTTTAGTCCTTCCTCTACCCCTGCTGCCATACTATTGCCTATGTTAACAAACCTATTTCCAGACTTTACATTTTTCATTGCATTTTTTGCAGTAGGAGATAACACATCACCAAGTGCACCTTTTGTGCTAAACATGCCACCATCAAAATGCTTCTCTGCTTTAAATACAGCACTGTCAACAGTATCAGTAATTACTTTATATAGTTTATTAACTGTATCATCAGATGTTCCATTAGGCATTATAGATTTTAAAAATGCTTTTTTATCTGATTCAGACATATTAGGATGTTCGTCAAAATATCTCTTAAGTGCTTGTGCACGTCCATAATTCATATATGTCTTTACTTTACTAGCTATTTCTTCTTTTGTAGCATCAGGATATAGCTTACTAACTATTTGCTTTACATTATTTTCAGATGTACCCTCAGGATATGTTTGTAAGTATTGCTTTATAATACTATCAGGTGATATACCTGTTACTTTAGTTAAAGACTTTATAGCATCTGGTATATGTTCTACCCCAAATAATTTTGAATACCAAGCTAAATATTCACCCTCCGACGCAAAGTCTTTAGAATTAAGTAATGCCTTAGTAGCATCAACTGACCATGTTTTAGCACCCTCTGCCAAATTAGCTTTAGCAAGTGCTAATTGTCTCTCCCAAGCCTGCCCTACTTTTTCAGACTCCTTTACAGCCTCTTCTGTAAGATCGCCATTTTTATACATTTCAACAGTTTTATTATGAGCTTCTTGCCATTCTTCATACTTCTTTTTAATTATATCAAGATTATTACTACCCTTAGAAGCTACTATACCATTTGTGTATATGTCTATAGCAGCAGTAATATCCTCAATAGAAGCACTACTATTATTTAGCGTTTTTGTAAGTGTCTCATAACCATCTATTTGCTGCTTTGTAACTTCTAATGATTCTTTAGCTGTATTTTTAGTATTTAAGAACTCATTAGCATTATTATGTAAAGCATATGCTAACTCGGTAACACTCTGACCATAATTCTTATCTAATGTATTCTGTAATGTAAATCCATATTTTTTAGCTATAGGTGTTATTTTACTAAATTCACCCTGTACTAATTTTAATACAGCAGCTCTTGTTTTCTCATTCTGTGTAAATTTATCTAATTTATTCGACTTACCTAATAATTTCTTATTTGTTAAAGGATCATCTGTTAAAGCATATCCTATTTCTTCAAGTGCCTTCTGTACTTTACTAAGTGCTTCATCAGTATTCAAGTCACCAAAATCTATAACTTCATTAAATATATCAAAATAAGCATTTTGAACAGAATTAGCAAGACCCTCTAAATCTTTAATATTCTTTTCATATTCTGACTGTGCTTTTACAATATCTTTATTTGCTTGACTATATTCACTAATAGCATCAGCGTAATTACCTTCATTTGCAGAAACTATTGCTTGTGCCTTCATTTTTGCTATATATTTATCAATATTATCACATAGACTTCGATACCCTTGTATCTGTCCATCTATATTTTCTAAATTAGTACCATATGCACTATTTAATTCATTAATTATATAATCAGCGTAATTTTCACTACCCTTTTTTACATTACCATATTCATCTACACATTCACCAAGTTTATCAAATAAAGTCTTAAATTTCTTAGCTTCTGTTTCTGCCGCTGTACCAGATTCCTGTATAGAATTACCAATGTTCTTAACATTTTCATTACTTGTCTTTATATTATTAATAAAAGTCTCTTGCTCTTTATTAATTGCCTTTATATCACCTAAAGTTTTTTTCCACTCATTAAGATTATTTTTATAATTTGCTACCCCTAATTGTATAGTTGCTAATGCAGCCGCTGCCGCAGTTATTATTGCAATAGCAGGATGTGCAGCTACTAATTTACCTAAACTTGTAGCAAGTCCTGATATACCAGAAGAAGAAGCTCCGCCATCAGTCTTTACATTCTTACTAATTAAGCCAAGCCCCTCGCCTATTCTTTTAAGTGTACCACCTAGCTTACCTATACCTTTAATTGCAAGTATTCCCTCTAACCCTAATAATAATGTACCTGCTACAGGATTAGACTTAAATACTCCAGAAGTTGCTTTTAACGCAGACCATAAACCCTTCCAAATAGCTTCGCCCGCTTTTGTTAAAATTGTACCCCAATTTATACTTGCTAAAAATTCTCCTACTGATTTTCCAAGTTGTTCAAAATCAGTTTCATCTAAGTATGTTATAGCTAAATCAAATACACCTATTATAGCATTACTTATAGTCTTACCTAAATTACGAAATACTTCATTTCTTCTAGTTATTCTATTTGTAGCTTTAGCAAGCCCTTTACCTATAGCCTTAAAGTCTATCTTGGAAATTATACCAGAAGCAACATTAACAGCCGCACTTAATGTATTTATAAGTGCATCTCCTAACCCCTCATAATCTATATTTCCAAATATACCCATTAAGAAATTACCTATGGAATTACCCAGTGCTACAAAATTAGTCTCAGTTAATGCACCATTTGCAAAATGTATAGCACCATTTATACCATTAGAAATAATATTACCTAATGCTTTACTGTCAAAATTTGAAGTAAAAGTATTTATCCATTGTCCTACTTTTTTACCTAGGTTTTCAAATTTAACTGTACGCAAAAATCCGTTTATAAATGAAACTACCTTATTTAACTTTTGTGCCAAACTTTTAGCAGAAGCAGTAGGATCAAAATTATTAATTATCCCATTTAACTTATTAGCTAAATTAACCCCTACTATTTCTAAATCAATATTTTTTAATTCATCTGCTATCTTATTCTTAAATTCCGTTAAATCAGGTACCTCTAGAGTCTCAGAAACACCATAACCAAAGTCAATATCAGTGCCTATATCACCAATATTATCTGATAAATTACCTATATTATCACTACTATTATCTGCAAGTATATTTAACTCATCAAAAGGAGCTAATAAACTCTTTACCTTTTTCTTAGTATTATCTGCACTTTTACCTAAATCATTTAAAGAATCAGAAGTATTATCAATATTTTTATTGTTTATGTTATTAGTACTACTATTTATACTATTTATATCTTTTGCAACCGTTTTTATTCCAAATGTAGACTTTATAAATTCAGTGAGTGTTTTTACCCCCGCTATAGCTCTTTGTATTATAACATTTATATATTTTGCTACAGGTAATATTACATAAGTTAAAAGCTCACCAAGTGATTCTTTTAAGTCACCAAAGTTATTTTTTAACTGTGTTATTTGACCAGTAGGTGTATTTGCCAATGCATTATTCATACCACCTACTGAAGCTTCTACAATCTCTGCAAGTGTAGCAACCTTCTGTTCTTCAGTACCATATTTTAATATCTGCTCCTGTGCCTCATTAAACGAATATCCATATTTTTTTAATGAATACACATTACCATTAAGCACTTTACCAAGTACTGTAGCTATAGACAAAGCGCTTTCTGAAGAAGCAGCAAATCCATACTGTTGTGCAGTCATATCATTCAACACGGGTAATAATTTTTTAACAGACTCTGCACTAGATACATAAGTACTTAATTTTTGAAGACCTGTTAATTGAACTTCATCCCCTATTACCCCTAATTGCTGATATTCAGAAGTTAATTCCTTTATACTATCAATCTGATCTTGTGTAGCATCCGAACTATTACGTAATGCCACAGCTAAACGTGTTTCAGCACTACTCTGTGTTTCATATGCACTACTAAAAGAACTATATAAGCTTATAAATGATTTTATAGCACTAGTAGCTAATTTTATTTTTGACAAAAGTTCAGTATATGTAGTAGAAATAGTATTAGCCAACTTTTTAGAATTATTAACAGCACTGGACATTCCAGAATTAAATGCCTTTACCCCACTTGTTAATTTGCTTATACCATTTTTTGCTTTACTTACAGAACTTTGTATATTATCAAAAATACTTTTACTACTGGACTTTTCAGTAGACTTCTTTAAGCCGGCTATACTCTTTTTAACGTCCTCAACATTATTTTTAGCCTTAGCAGATTCTACATCAATATCAATTTTTATTCTACCTGCATCTTCAGCCATCAAAGTCACCCCACTTATTCACCAAGTAATTCCTCAAACCTTTTCTTATTCTTTACCTGCTGCTCCGTTACTTCAACAGGTCTATCTATTTCATATTTCCTTTTTAATTTCATAAATTTACTTTTATGCTTCTTATCTATATCTTTTGTATCAGTAGTTCTTATATCTATGATGCTAGTCATCATACAATCGCTAATATCATTTAATAATGCTATAAATTCAAACCAATGCATTTTTTCTCTACATAAGTCTTTATTATAGCATTTAACAAATGCAGAATATATATATCTTATGTCCTGATTAAAGTCCATAACATCAGGCTCATTATTTGCAGGTTCATTATCTATTTCATCAAAATTTATCTCTTTTTGTCCACAACTTAAAAACCAAACTAATCCAGAATATGCTAACTTAAAATCAACTGCACCGTTATTATCTCTAGGTATGCCTGCACCGAATAATAAAGAAAGGGCACTTAATATGCGCTGCTCCTGAGTTAACTCATTATCAGATAGACAATTATTTATCATAATTCCTATCCGAAAGTCAGTGCGTATCAAGTACCCCTTGTATTCGGATGGTAGCCTATCTAATACGATGTTGTATATCATACTACCACCTCTTATATTATTTTTTATATATTAAATGCTAGAACCTACTCTGTTAGCATTATATTTATTGATTATACTTTCAGTCTTCTCATTTATATATTCATCATATATTGGTACTAACCCAAATATAACTTTTATATAAATTAAGAAATATGGTAATTCAGATTCATCACCAATTTCAAAAATTTCAATCCATTTATCCTTACCAAATAACTCTACAAATTTATTCTTGCAATCAATATTTGCTTTATTTAATAAATCCACAGCATCTATACCAGAAGCATTTTCTAATTCACCTGCTATTTTAGTTAACTCTGCAAGCCAATTAACTAACTTGTAATAAAAAGTCAGATCTGCCTTATTTACTTCAATGATAGTGTTATTTATTTTTACCTGTTCAATGTCTTTGCTTTTTAATTCAATAACTCTCATAAGTGATACCCCCAAATATTATATTGTAGGGCTACACTTAGTAGCCCCACTATTTTTATTATGTCGCAGGTGTAAATGTTCCATCATCAGCCATAGTACCTTCTGTAAATGTCTTTGTAGTAGGACTAAATTTGCCTCTCTTTTTATCTCCCTTACCAGCAAGTGTTACATTAAGCTTTGGCAAATCACCTGCAGGTGTATCAAAGTTATTTACATATGCCGCTACATGACGTTCCTCTGCATAATATTCTCCAGTACCTGTTCCACTTGACATTACTTCCTTATTTGTATCAACATATACAAAGTCAGAATCACAATCGCTATATGTAGGCTCTTCCTCGAATCTTGATCTGAAGAATTTATATGCAGGATCATCTATAATAGGCTCAATATCAAATGTACAAGTAAAGTTATAATTCTTAACTTCATTTGTCTGTGCCTTATCGCCAATGTACTGTGTAGACTCGGTTTCAGGTCCTATTTCCATGTTAATATCAGTTACACCTGCACTAATACGTGCATAAGTTTTACTAACTGCATTAGCTGCAGCAGTATTAATAAAATACTCATAACTATAAGTAGCCGCTTTAATCATTGTCTTATTCCCCCAAATTAAAATTTATTAAAGTTTACAGTCATTTCAGTCTGATATGTTATTATACCATTCTCAAGCTGTGCAAAAGGCTTTGTATTATATAACTGTCTTATATAATTTATTGTTATATCTTCATCTACTTCCGGCTTATTATTTTCAAGCCATTCACAAATATTATCAAGTATAGCAGTCTCATTTTTACGATCTGAACTAGCATCTGCAAATGTGTTATAAAATATAGTAAAAGAGTACTGTCCTATATATGTTTTCTCATCCATATATACTTTTAACTTTACAGCCTGTGGTAAATCCTGTATGCTAAATCCTACCCCTTTAGGAAGTGCTTGATAATCAAAGTATAAACCCTCCGGTACTATATCACAATTATTATTTAAATGATCAATTATAGCATTACAAACCCTACGTACTACAGCAGTATTTAATAAATTTAAGTTATTTGCCATTTAATCAACCCCTATTTATACATTCCAACCATCAGTACCACTCTCCCCTAAAAGCTTCTTAACTATACGTGCATATTCTACAATCCACTTAAAACTATTCACTTTTGCAGCCTCATTAAACCAATCACCACCTGTTCCAGGTGTTGTAAATGTATTCTCTGCACCCATTGCATACACATAAGGTGCATACGATGCATAATATTCTAAAAATGCTTTATCACCATTAATAACTTCATTCACTTTTTCACGTAAGTTACCAGTCTTCATTGGAACAAAAGGCTCACAGTCTTTATGCATTATACTTAATAATTCTTTATTAGCACTATTTGTAATGTTATCTATATCTTTATTTATCTTTAATTTTTCAAAATCATCTATATTAACATCTATATTTAACATTTACGTCACGCTCCAAATACCTCGAAGTGCTGTAAATTACCTCTTAACATAAAGTCTATGCTTGATATTTTCATAACATCACTAAAATACAAACGTAAGTCGTTTACCCCTATATCTGAACTAACTAAACCCTTTACTATATAATCACCATTCTTAAGCGTTACATATTCAGCTTTAGCTTCGTCTTCAAGATTCTTATATGTTATTTCATCGACATATTTTTCAAGCATAGACTTCAATGGTATATAACAGACTTTTGAATCTGCACTGTCTACGCCATATTGCTTCATTATATATTTTGAATTGTTTTCAAATAGCACCCCAGATATCACATGATAATAATATTCTTTTATACCTTTTTTATCAACTACATTTATTATTGTTATTAAATCAGGAAACATATTCATTTGCATCACCCTATCAATAATAACATCTATATAAAAGACCTGTGCGTGAAAGATACATCTTTATCTTATCATATACAACAGTGTCCATGAGTCCATTACGTGCTACCCCTTCTCTACTTACAGAAGCATAATTTACATGCCAAGAGCCTACTGATTCACTATTTTTTATACCAGTTGACAAATCACTAATACCACATTCAGATAGCACCTCTGCAATAGAACATGTACACTTTTTCACTAATAATTCCACATTTTCACTCAATTCTGCATCTGACCGTCCACTTGTGTAATATGCTATATAATCAGATGCTCGCTCAGATAAGTTTTCAAAATCTCCACTACTTAGCACTGTGCCTTTATATGTATTCTGATAAAAATTATAATCAGCATAAGCCATTAAAAGCACCCCCTAATATTAAGTCCCTTCGTTAGACTCCACTATAACACTACCCCACTCATACCATGTATCAGATGCTCCCTGATACATATATATCTTTTTATTATCAAGCACCAAAGCAGTTGCACCACTCGGTACATTGAACACTGAGCCTAAATTACTTTTTGTAAGTAATGTGTTTAATTTTGCTACATCTGCATTTAACAGTGTATATTCACCATACTTACTATAACGGATGCTCCCAAAATCGGGAGCCCCCGTACTAAATATCATACCTAAAGCTTCGACCATTTAGATCACCTCATCAGCTACCAGTCGAACGTACACCTACACAAGCACCATTCGTTACTTTAAAGCCAGATACAATGTTTACCTGTACCTTCTTACCTAAAAACATTTCAGAATCGACAACACGTGCATTTGTTAATGTATCCAAAATAGATAAGGCATCTTTATTATACATAATAAAATCTACCCCTGACAAATCAACAGTTCTTAATACGCCCGTACTATCGTAATACTTAGCAGCTGTCTCCTGCATTTGTGCAGCCTCTACAAACTCAAAGCCAAGCCATCTTCCGACCTTACCCTCTGTAACAGTCTTATCATTTGTTACTGGTGTATACTGTGTACCGGCAGCCTCAAGAATAAGCCCATATGTATCTGCGCTACACAACACAACATCAGGCTTTACCTTAGCCTTAGCAAGTGCTGTTCTAACCGCAATAATCTGTGACTTAATGTTAGCAGCAGTTAATGCAGTAGACGATGTAATTGCAGTACCCTCATTTGCAAGACAAGCAAGACCTGAAATATCACGTGCAATCTGACAAGACTTAACAATATCTTCCATTTCTGCTGTGCCTATATCATATCCAGTCTGTTCCTCTGCAATCTGTGAAATCTTCTCTGAATATTTATATTCATTATTAATTGCAATCTGTATTAAAGAATCCTGTGTCTGCGAATCAACATAATCTCCACCAGGTACAGCTGGTGTAATTGTCTTTGCACCAAGCTTATGTACATAAATTACCCCTGCGTCTGTTTCTTTATACTTATCAGTATATGTTACGCCAGGTCTCATAATAGCATCATAGTATAAGTTAGGCTCTACAAGCTTACTATACTTCTCATCAATGTTCTTACCAGCCACTCTAACAGCCATAATAAATTCCCCCAAAATTAAGTTTTATATATTGCTTGACCATATAAGTCATATAATATCTCGCTCAATGTCTTCACTCCATTATCTGTATGCATCATACTGCGGTCCAGAAGGATAACCCTTACTTGCACTAGCAGACTCAGGAGCTTTACCCCTAGTCCTACTAAATACAGGCATATCAGATTTTGATACAAATGCACCACTATCACTCTTTTTTAAGTTCTCTATAATAGAATCGAGTTCTTCAATCTTTTCATCTACTATCTCTACAGAATCCTTTATTTCTTGAATAATAGCCTTCTTAGCATGTAAAGAAGTAAACTGTATACCTTTTTTATTTAAGTACTCAGTAATTATTGCATCCTTCTTTAAGTCAGTATTTTCTTTAAGCAACTGTTCATATAAAGACTTGTAATCCGTTATGTCCTCTGTATCTCCATCTGTCTTTGAATCTTCCGACTCTGTAGACCCTGTATCGGACTCTCCTGTATTTTTCTCTACCTGCGGCTCCGTACCTTCGCCACCGCCCTTTCCATCCTCTGCACCTTCTACTTCTTTTTTTTCATCAGAAGTATTATTAAATGCATTAAAAATATCTTTGGCAGTAGCTTCATCTACCCCAGCACCTACTAGTGACTCAACAGTTACATTCTCACTATCAATTATAGCCTGCACTTTTTCAATAATATCATCAGATAAATTATACTTGCTTAAATCAATTTTCAACTTGATCACCACCCTGTTCAAACTGTGCATTGTATTCATCAATCTGCTCTTGAACTATACGATCATATTCCTCTTGTGTTATCTCCTCAAAGTCATCGGCAGTCTGTGACTTTGCAAGATATATAAGTCCTTCAAATACTTCACCTGTTTCTATATTACGCAAATGTAATCCAGGTGCAGGCTCAAGCCTTCTAACTCTTACTTCACTGTCAGTTGATTTCATAAGTGATACCCCCATTTATTATTCAGACGATAAAATCTATTACAGTATATATTCACCGCATTGAAGTAACTGTAATATACAATGCGTCTTATTTATTATTTTACGATACAGTCCAATTCTTATCTGTTGCTACAGCTATATCATCCTCTGTTAGCTTTGCGAGATTTGATGAACCCATCGTTAGTGTCAGTGCAGTATAACCAGTCATATCTCGTAAGTTACCTATAATTTCAACAAGTGCTTCACGTGTGAATGCTGTAGAAGCTGTTATATTAATACTATAATGTATATCAACTATATGTATTTCCCTTAAACGAGAACAACCTGTAATCCAACCATAACCAACACCTTTTTTATTAAAATCTTGATTAGTAGTATCAAAGCTCTCAAAATTTAAAGCAGGTATACTTTCTAATACTTGACAATTATAAAACAAGTTATAAGCTTCCTTAACTTTTCTAAAGTCATATAATGGAATACTAGTCATTTTATTATATGCAAGAGTTGCCTCCGTATATTTTCCAAACATACATGTTATATTTTCAACATTTTCAGTATTAAGTAATGGTGGTGTACCACCATTATAAAAACAGTCGCAAAACATGTATGACATTGCTGTTACATTAGAAGTATTCAGCACAGGGAATACACTTATATCCTGTTGTGCCGCAAACATACCAATTGTGCTTGTTGCATTTTGTGTATCATTATATTTTAAACATCTACTTATATCATTATTATTAAGCATTTTCACACGAAGTTCTAGTGTAGATCCTCCTACTTTAACTTTTCTTGCAAAAAGGTATGAAGCATCACGTGTATCTATTAATGTTTTGACAGAATTAACTGATGCAGCTCCTTCTGTGTATCCTGTATCATATCCAGTAGCATAGCCTGCGGCTTCACCATCATTGTACCCCTCTTGATATGCATTAGCATCAAACCCTGCATCATAGCCTGCATTGTACCCATCATCATATCCAGAACCTTCACCCATAGCATACGATACTATCTCCACAAAACTCACCACCTACTCCTACTCTTTATATTACTATCTTAACACTTTTTTAATACTTTGTCAACAACTAATTTACATTTTATTAATAATTTAGTCATAATCGTATGATTGAACAAAATAACTCCGTTTTTAAATAATCTATTTGTGCAAAACGTCAAATAAAACATAAAAATTAGTCCCGTTCTTAGTATACAAAATATACAAAAACGAGACTATTTATTTATATAAAATGACAGAAGTTGACTTATTATGTCAGTGAACCCGAAAACCTCTTGGTAGTATACTCTCTGATTAAAGCACGCTCCTCCTCTGTGTCTGTACCATCCCAAGCTCCATGTATCGCATAATTGTACGAGTCCATTACTTCTTGCAATGCATTTATCATATCCTTTTTAGTAGAAGCATCCTTCTTTTTAGCAAAGTTATTCTTAGCCTTTTTATAAGCAACTATACTGTCAGAAATTTTGTCCATAGCATCATCATGTGTGTCATCATAATTTTCATCATGCATCTCTTCCCACTTCATGTGAGACTCTTTACAATGCATATATTCTACGTATTCAGCATCTTTATATATGTCAATAAGTTGACCAAGTAGCTCTACCCCAGATACAGTTATAGGACGATCTACAATAGCATCAATCTCTTTCTTAATTGTTTCCTTTATCTTATACATATATTACCCCTCCGCACTATTTGTAACAGTAGCATCAGCGGCAACCTCTACTTCTAAAGGCTCCGGAAATACTACAGAAGTCCTATTAAAGCAACCCCTCTTTACCATCAGTGAAGAGTCAGTAGCAACCATTACACGTAATATGCTTCTCTTATATAACTGATCTGTATATAAGTAATTACCATTCTCCGTTATAACATCAACAAGTTCAGTCGTACCCCCTAATCCAACCTTTACAGGTAATGGAGGTGACTGCACTGCAAGCGTTGAATTACCTAACTGTATGCATACCATCTGATGATTTACATATTCATTGTTAGGTATTTCAAGCACTAATTGACTGTCAATAACGGAGATGCTTGTTGTCTGTACTAATTCGCAACAGTTACAACCGCACGAATTGCATCTATTACAAGCCATCTCCATCACCCCTTAATTAAAATGTGCCACAACCGCAGTTACTACAACTCATATTAGGATATACCGATGCATACGGTGAGCAAGTCAAGTATGCAGGTCTCGGAGTAGGCTGTAAAGCTGCGATCAACTGCTGTGTCTGCATCTCATTCTGTCTAAGTAACTCTGCACTCTGTACCTGGTCACGAAGCTCCTGCATTACATTTGCAGTAATAAGAGCTCTGGTCTGTTCAGCCTCTGCGTGAACTGCTGTCTTTATGTCACAGGTGTCACGCTCTGCCTGGAATCTTAAACCGTCAATGTTTCTATTTATATCATTCTTTGCATCCTGTACCCCAAATCCTACGCCAGTTACTGCATTGACTACCCCATTAGTAGCCTGACATATAGACTTATCAATACCGCAACCCTGCAACTGTAACGTATTTACGCCCTGATTTACAGTGTTTGTAAGTCCGGCATAACTATTAAACACGTTCTGATTTATGTCCGCTGTACTTCTACAAATGTTCTGATTTACAGTATCAAGTCCACGCTCTACACTATTAAATCCGTTCTGCATTGCACCATTCTGAGCAAAGTAACCATTAGTAAGAGTATTGTTCAGATTGGTATACATAAAGTCATTAGTTACGCCATTCATAAAGCCTCCGTTATTCCAACCCCAGCCGCCAAAGCCGCCACCGAAGCCTCCGCCTACCATCATAAGTGCGAATAAGAAGAATATCAATGCGCCACCATCGCTACCCCCAAATATACCGTCGCCATCTCTACCATCTCTCAGTGCTATAGCATCTGCTACACTTAAATTATCAGTCATAAGTATTACTCCTTTTATGTATTTAGGAGATTACTTGAACATACTCATCATCTGTTTTGCAAGTCCTTTAGCCTGCTCTATCTGTGCATTACTAAATCGACCACTGTTTAACATATTATTTATAGTATCACGAGGATTACCTTTAAATGTCCGCTTAAACTCGTTAAACTGTTGTAACAAATTATTATTGCTACCCCTAGAACTAATATTGCCAGCTCCACCTACACTACTATTATTCACTAACTTCATTATTGGATTTGACATTGCCAGTCCCCCTCTGTAATCCTAAATAGTCATCAATGTACTTCGTTATTTCAGACTTCTTTACATATATGTCATTGTCTTCAGATGTGTTACATTCAGTGAACTTATATGAACTAATACTAGCTCTGCCTAAATTATCAGTCCTCTTTATATAAAACATAGAAGTATCTGCATCCATAAGTACAGTAGCACTATTCGGTGGCAACATGTACCCCTTAGCACCTTCAAGCCCATTTACAAATGTGATAGATGACTGAGCCTGTACCTGTGACATATTTTGCTGTGCTTGCATTGCCATCTGATAACTTGATTGATAAGGATTATACGTTACCCCATACATATTATTAGACATACCACTAAAAGCATTATTCATATAATCATCCCCTATGACTATATTATACCATATACTACAAATCATAAGTCACAATATAAGATAACATAAATAACATAAAAAGAACACAAAAGTACAACTGCATCAAGCATAGCAACAAGCGGCAAGCGGGCGAAGCAAGCGAGCGAAGCAAGCGACAGCAAGCGGCAGCAGCAAGCGGCGACGTAGGAGCCGCCTCTTTTTTCTATTTAAGAAGTAAACAATCACCACATTATAAATCAACACTACCCCCAAAATCAACACTACCCCTAACCTCAACCATTCTTAATTATTATTTTCTTAATACTTCTATTTATAAATATTCTAAATTAAAATCATCTTCAAAATTGCAAAAAGAAAGCAGCTACATCACTATTGCAATGTAGCTGCTAAGAAGGAGGTATTTCTATTTTTTAACTTGTAATCAATAATTATTTAATGCGAATCTTTTGACCCCCATATATTAAGTCAGGATTCTTTATATTATTTAGCTTTACCAATGTGCTAACTGTAGTTTTGTATTTAGCAGCGATACCACTCAATGTATCCCCTGCTTTAACTGTGTAATATACAGGCTGTGCTTTATTATACTTTTTAGTATAAGTCAATGCTATCCAACCTTTTACCCCTGCATACTCTATTAAACCCCAAGTATGTCCACCACCTGATGTAGCTCTGCTAACATGAAGCTTTACATTATATGGTACAGCACCTAATATCTTATATGTTGTAGATGCGCCTTGCCTAATGTTTACCCCATTATCAGACGTTACTATAACATCATAATCTACAACCGCTGAACTACTAATCTGATATATTTCATTACCATCAGTCTTTGTCTTTACAGTCGTAGTTTTTGTTGTGCCTGTGCTAGTCGTAGTCGTTGTCTTCCAGTATGGTCTATAAAATGCATATACACTAGACTCTGATAAGCTGTGAGTTACATAATCACAAGTACTTGTTTTACAATCATTACCTTTTATATTACCCTCGACTGTGATTATACTATTAGCACGAGTTTCAACCACTACCCCTACATGATCACTAAAATACCTATCTTTATCTGTATAAAATGCTATAGACGAATATCTGAACATTACTATATCACCAGGCTCCGGCAACTTTGCACCCTTCTTAAAAAAGCCTCCGTATATACCATCAGAAAATCTAGCTATAGAACCTGCTCCGCCTTCAATGTTCTTTATGTATTTACCAATGTAATTACACTCAAGCATTCCTAATGAAATTAAATAAGCACACCATTCATCAATATAGTCTAATCCTACCCCAGAACATACACGCTTACCATTTGTTCCGACATAAGTCTTCATTTTATTTACAAATGTATCTCTGTCATTCTTTACAACAGTCTTTACATTTGCATTTTTAGCAGCTGTGTATCCATTCATACCACGCTGCTTTATATAACTAAAGTCCTTATATACTATGTCTTTATCAACTACCCCTACTCCAGATATTGTGTTACTTTCTATGTAATTCGTGTCACCACCATACTGCCATATAACTACATTATTATATGCAGGCTTCGTAGTACTTGACTTCCAACAAGCAAGCCATATATTATCTGTTTTAAGCTCCGATGCATACATTTTATCTTTAAGCCAATTAGGATTTGTATATAAGCCAGCTTCATAATTGTGCTGCTTCATTACCCCTATAAAATTATTTATACCATCCGTTACGCCACGCTTACCTAATTTATCATATATGCGCTCAATTTCTACATCAAAAAATATCGGTAAGTCAAACTGCTTACCTGCAATAATTGCTAAACAATTATTCGCTTCATTTATCGCATCGGCAGCAGAGTCCATATAAGAAAAGTGATAAACTCCTACCTTTAATCCGTAAGCCTTCGCCTTTTTATAATTGTTTTCAAATTGATCATCAACCTGCCCTCGCTCATGACCCCAACCACAGCGTAATATTACATACTTTACGCCAGCAGAAATCAAAGCATCAAAATTTACATTGCCTTGAAATTCAGATAAGTCAACAGCATTTCCGAACATATGTACTCCTCCTTTATATGTTAAAACATAATATATCTCTGAAAATGAAATAAAAAAGCCTCAGCATTATATGCTTTATACATACACAAAAGTTCTTAAAATGTTTAGGTTTATAAATGTAATGTAATGCAAGATTCTTATAGAAAGTGTACAGCATCTTTAAGCCCTCCTTACTATGTATAAGACTTATAATTTTAATGTCTTACCAAGATTCGATAATTTTCATTGTTTAATATGTTATCTATCATTTAGTATTACTTCTCCTGTCTAGTATTATAAACTATTTCTGATTTTTTGTCAATACTAAATCGTAAATTTGAAAAATCTTTGTTAAATACTACCAATAAATAATGATACTTTTTGTATACTTTTTATATACTTTTTCTATACTTCTATTTTTAAATATTTCTAAAATAAAAATATAATTAAATATAAAAATCATCAACATTTAAAGCAATCAACTTCAAGCATTGCTTATGACGTCTTTTAATTGTACCTTCAGAATAACCCAATATGTCCGCAATATAACTCAAAGGTTTATGCTCTTTATATATCATGCGTAATATAGTCTTATTTTCATCAGAAATCATTAGTTTTTCAAGTAACCCCTCAAATGTATCTATATTTTTCATAGTCTTTATCTTATCTTTAACTATTTTCATATTAGCATCCATTAAAGCATCACTATCCCCTATTATCTCCTAGGTCTTCTGCGCCTACTACTAGAGCGTCTGCGTTTAGCAGACGCTACAGCTCTCTTTTTACCATTTCTAAATGACCTAGGTATACCCATGCCATCTTTTCTATATTTACTAAAACTAGTAACTCTTATATAAGAAGCCATTATTTAATAGTACCCCCTATGTTATTACTTCCCTCTACAGTTAGTTCCCCATCCTCTGCATATAACTCAGCATTATTATAACCGTCACTAAACTGTGATTCATACAAAAGCCAAGATGCATTAGTAAATAATAACAATGCTATAAGTACCAAAATAATTATAAAGTACCTTTTATTTACCCTCTTCTGCTCATTGATTGTATCTTTAAAGATATCCATTAAACTATTTTCCATAAGTCATACCTCCGCTTTGTTAATACTATCAATCAGTTTTTTTGCTTCATCTTCTGTGTAACCCTCGAACATTACTAAGTATTTCCACTTAGGATATATACCCTTTTCAAT
>JAEEGL016761633.1_pt1 | contig 29369 bp, 24 predicted proteins | sample 9134231 | NCBI WGS metagenome assembly JAEEGL01 (sample SAMN16246548, study PRJNA631951) | gut metagenome | biome: gut microbiome; feature: rumen; material: fiber-attached | host: Bos | place: Iran: Karaj | collected 2018-10 | reverse complement strand
TTTACTAGTGAAGATATGGCTAATGGCAATCTTCCAAGTGCTATAACTCTTTATCAAAGCACATGGGGAGAAATTGATGATTATGAAATAACTAATCCTTCGGCTTACTTTGGTAGTGGTTGGAAAGATCTAACATACGATAAAACTAAGACTCAATTGAATGGAAAGCTATATGCTGAAAACAGATTTAATTTAAAGAAAGATAATGTTATTACTTTCCATTATGTTAAACCTACACCACCACCTGAAGAAGAAGTACCTTATATTGTAAGAACATACTTAGTAAATAATATAAATGGTGTTATGAAATCGCCTGTTCTTTTAAACACAGATACAAGAAATGGCAAGAAAGATGCTATGGTAAGTGTAGTAAAACCAAGTCTTACATACGATTACATTGGATTAAACGCTAACACTGGTAGCAAATTCTACGTTGGAAATTGTGACTATAATACATTTATTTCGACTAATTCAATATCTGAGGGAACACAAGAATATAGCTTTGTATTAAAGAGCGACAAAACACAATATATTGACTATTTCTTTATGAAAAAAGCTATTTCCGGACCACAACCAATAGTTTACACATATGATACATACTTGATTAAAGTCAAGGACGATATGATTAATTCAATAGATCATCTAAAAGAATATAGTGGTACAGCAAATGAGGGTGACAGTGTAATAGTCCAATGTCCAACAAATGAATATGAATATGTTGGATATAGAACAGATGGTCAAATCCCAGATGGAGAAGGTTTAACATTTGATGTATATAAACAATCGTATATTACAAATTATAGTAAAAAGTACTCATTTACTATGAACCGTGACGTTACAATTACTCTTGATTTCTTCTATGTTTTAAAAGAAACGACTGAGATTACAGTTCCTGATCCAGGCCCAGATCCTGATCAAGGAGAGGTAATTTTTAATTTCATATATGTTGATGATAGCCAAGACGAAAAGGTATTAAAAACAAACAATAATGCAGTTACAAAAGCAAAAGAAGAAATTACAGATCAAGTCTATAAAAATATTGTTAATGAATATACACTTTTAGCGAACGATTTACCAGGTAAAAAGACATCAAGTGATCCATACGAGGAGATTGCTTATGTACAAAATCCATATAAGATTTCACCTCTTAATTATAATGGTGAAGATGTCGTTACGATATTTTATCATTATAAATGTACAATAAACGAATATGGAGAAGCAGATATTTATTACTATAGGCCATTAGATGGTACAAGAACACAATATGAATTGTTTAAAGCTCCTCCGGAAAATCCAGTAAGTACAGGAAAACAAAAAGCTGGTACAGATATTGAGGTTAATAAGAGAACGTACCCTGGATACACATTTGATTTTTGGAATAATGGAGATGGCACTGATTTTACTACAAGAAAAACTGGAACACCTAAAATAACTAAAGGAAAGACCAGAGTAAACTTGTACTATATAGGAGCAAAGTTAGAAGATCCAGAACTAATACCAGATGGTGAAGTTAATCAATTAGACAACAAAGATAAAAATTCAGTTGTTTTGGATGATGTGTTTACAATTAAAATTAAAGTTGATAAGCCTAATTTAGCAGCTCAGGCCCAAGCTTCAATTAATATCAAGTTCCCATTTGATGTTTTCAAGAATAATCCAAGCGATAATAAGGCTGTCTTGGTTCCAAAAGATACTTGGATTGAAGCATACAAGTATGGAGAAGAAAAGAAAGAGATATTAGTTACATATAGAATTCCATCATATGTTAAAGAACAGAAATATGATGGATCAAATGGAACGGGTAAGACAATAATAGAGCTTAGATATCCAGATGACGGATATAAGGATACTAATTCGAAATTGGAGATTAATGTTATTGGTAGAGTCTATGACTTTACAGTTACTCAACTTGCAGGAGATACAATATGGCAAAATAGTTTATTTGGAGGAAATAATGTAGGTCTTGAATACAAGGCAGACACTCTTCCAATTGGACAAAGACAGATAAACATTGAAAATGATAAGTCAACACAGTTATATAGTGGAAAAGCAGCAGGACAATTATTAACACAACCAGCGACATATAAGTATGGTATTAAGCTTGGAAGCTCATTCCTATTTAGTATTAAAACCAAGGGATTAAAATCAGATAATATCGTAATTGAACCAAGAGTTGTTTATTACGATGCTAATGGAATTAAGAAGGATGTTACACTTACTTATACTGAAAATGGTAAGGAAGTTCAATTCTTAAAAAATGATATTATTCAAATGACCAATAAATTATCAACTAGATTAAATGCCAGCCCAAGACTAAATACCGAAGTTAGTCAAGAAATCAATAGAGCAAACACGTTAAGATCAACATATGGTGACAATCCAATTGGAGCTGATAATAAAGGATTTATAAGCAATGTAAATGCATATAGTAAATTCATTATTGCAGAATCTGAATTTGGAACAACTCAAAAACTTGAAAGCATTCCAAATGCATTAAGACTTCCATATGTAAATTACTTAGCAGGATTGAGACCTGAACTTAGATTAGTAGGTTCTGATAAGAGAGTTTTAAATTCTATAGAGTCTATGACCGGAAACAAACTTAATAACTTCATTAAATATGATAGCTTAAGCTATTATAAGAGCCAAATTGGAAGTAATGTAACAGATGACCAGATTGTTAATTCTCTAGGTCACTGGTATGCTGATTATAGGTTGCCAGCTACTCTAAAAGCTACAGATGGCGGAAAAGCTATAAAAGATGGGTACATTGTAGTTTACTTTAGAATTTATACTACAGATAAGGATGGCAACATATATCTTCGCTACGAAAAGCAAAATTTAGGAGATGCCAAGGAATCATTTAATCAATGGACTTTAGAAAATGGTAATTCTTCGAAATCAGCTAATATGCCACTTTTACTTACTCAAACTAGCCCGGCTAATGATAAGAATGTTCAGTATACTTCTGACAAAGCTTGGTTCCCAGTAGCAATATATGGCCTAGAAAGATTAGACCAAGACGTTTCAATCGTACATTAATATATTTAATAATACTGGCAACCTTAAAAGAGTTGCCAGTATTATAGAATTTAAGGAGGAATTATGAAAAAGAAAGTATTAAAACTGTTTTCATTTTTGCTAATTATTTTCACACTTTGGAGTTTTGCCTATGCAGTAACTTTCACGACACAAGTTGGTAATTATAAGAATGGACAATATTTCTCTAAGCAAATAGTATCTAAAGGCAACTATCAAGTTACTAAAAGTGCTAAGTGGTTAAATGAAGAGCAAACTGAAGCTCAGGTTGATATTGAGGTTCAATCAAAGATTACCCCAACATTCGAGAGTACAGATATTGTTATTGCCCTTGATGGATCATATTCTGCATATACTAATATGGGATATCAATACTACGAGAACAATCCTAATTTAACAAACAAGTCTAAACAAACTGTTAAGAAGAATATTAGACAACTTTTAGAGGGTATTAGAGATAGTGTTTATAAAGAAAACTATGAGAACAAGGTTGCTATTATCATTTTTGCTGAAACAACACGTTTGTATTACCTAGATGGTGGGACAGTTAAATGCATAAAGCGAGCTGCTAACAAAGATCTTGGTAATAGTACATCTTTGTTTAGTCCTCCATTAAAATTTGTTAAGGCTAACTTAAAGAATGAAGCTGCGATACTTGAATACAGAAATAAAGCTTTATCTGATAAATATGATGAGATATTAAATGATTTTAAAAACAGATATAAAGATGTAGGCAGTAAGGCTTTTACCTCTTCATATGATGATTTTTCTACGATCATTAATTATATTATGGATGTTGATTATAATAAAGTCTTTGAAGTTAATGAGTTTACTAATATTGATTTGCCACTTATTTCTTCTAAGGCCTTGCTAGATAAAAGACCTGATACATCTAGGAGTAGTTCTTTGGTAATTATTTCAGATGGTGCTCCAGATCCTATTTTTGGTTCAAGCTCTAGCTGGGTTAGTCCAGATTATACAAGCGTAAAAGGTGTTGAGTATATTGACTCTGATAATTTCCGTACTTATAGGGATGGCGCATTATCTCATAAAGCCTCTATTGAAACTAAAGGTGGTTTTATAAGAAGCAAAAAATCACCAATGAACACCTTCTATAAAAAAGCCGGATATGAATTAAGAAATGCTAAAACAAGAATACTACTTCTTAGAACTGGCGTTCAAGGTATAGGAGGTACCATTGAACCTATTTGGAATAATATTACTCAAGGTACACCTACTTATCCTAAAGATAAAGCAGATGTCTACGCAAACGCACCTTTTCTTCCAGTTCCTGGTGCGTATAGAGGCTCGTCATTAGAAAATAACCCTAATATTTTTGATATTACTAGAAAAAAATATGGAAAAGGCGATGTTGAAAGAATTAAAAATGTCATAACTGACGTTTTCTATGGTAGCTCTGCTTCACCAGTACTGACATTTACGTTAAAAGATGTTATAAATTATGAAGATTTTGATTTTATCGATGGTACTTTATCATCTAATGTTGAAGGGAGTACTTTATCATACAACGCTTCTACAAAGACAATAACTTGGAAAGTTATTGATAAAAATGGAGTAACACTTGGTGAACCATTAGAAGACGGCACTTGGCCAAAAATCACATTTAATTTAAGATTAAAGGATGGATACTATAAAGGCTGGATTAATACTAACTATATAAAGAATAAATATCAAACTAATGATGAAGATAAAGCAACAGATTTAAATCCTGATGCTTCAGACCCATTTACAGTTCCTTCACCATGGCTTGAAAGAACTTTCGATATGCCACGTGGTAAATTAAGAGTAAATTATATTATTCACGATTTAGATGACGATTCTTATAAGCTTGATCGTAGTTATAATAGTAGTGTAGCATTACCATATGACAAGTTTATTGAGGCAATAGATGTTTTAACATACTTGCAAGAAGAATACTCTTGTGTAGGTAATAATGTGCTTAATGACGATTATACTTTTTCTGAATTGCAGGATAATGCGTCTTTGTTACAGCCTACAAGTGGAAATACAGGGGTTAATATCCATCTTTCACCTGATGATTTAGTAAAAACAATTAACTTCTATTTTGAAAAGAATGAAAATGTTGAGCCTACAGGTAAAATTATAAAATTGTATTTCTTGGATGGGGAAGAAAAGATACCATCAGGAGGACATCGTTTATTTATCGATAATATTCCTTTAAATAAGGTAACAACTGTAACCAAGGAAGAACAGAATAATTCTATAATTTCTGATTTAAATAGTGATAAATATAATTATGATGGTTTTTATCATAATAATTATTCAAATGAGTCGGATGAACTTTTAAGGTCATTTAATGAAGTTGTTTCATCTGGCATGGATATTGTTAAGCAAGATTCAGTGAATATTACTACCACTGAGACTAATTTGCAACAAATTGTTCGTTTCTGCTATTCGACAATTGTTGAGAAAAACGTTGTAATTTCTACAGGACACTATGACGTATCAGGTGATACTGAAATTAGTTATGATAACACTTTAGATAATAAGGCATGGGAATTATTTAAAGAGCAGTATAATGGAAATCCAACATTATATATTTCATATTTAAAATCTTTACCTACAAATGCAGATGATTATAAAATGTACGAATATCGCTACCTAAATATTTTAGTAAATGGCGATGAAGTTGATACGATAGAAATTAAGCAAGATGGCATTGGTAGATACTATGTTGATATGGAATCTCTTTCAGATTATATAGATTCGCTAACAGAAGATGCAAATATAGAGATTAAATTCTACTATGAAAAATTGGCAAGTCCTCGTGATGTTACAGTTATGTACTTACTTAAGAATGACCCTACTAAACATCTTGAGTCTGATTTAAAAGATTCAATTGAGTCTGGTTCTTCTGCTACATATGAAGCAAAAACTATTAAGGATTATATTTATCTAAATATGTATGATGTAAATACTATGGATGGAGTTAATACAATTTCAACAAGTAAAGTTCAGGTAAGTGCAGTTCCAGAGTATGCAGATGAACCAGTTGTTATAAAATTCTATTATAAGGCAGAACCATCTTTTAAACCACAAACAATACCTCCTGATTCACAATATGATCCAGATCCAGATGAAGGTGATCCTTTTGAAGAACCTGGTGGAACTCCTGGCACTGAACCTGGTGGAGATCCTTCTGATCCATCAAGTTCTATAAGTGAAGGCAGAAAGATTCTTGTTTTGGATGAGGAATTTACAACAAGATTTGAAGTTTCTAATTATTCAAGTGTAGAGAATGATGATGAATTTATCATTGAGTTCCCATTTGATGTGTATAATGGACAAAAGTTTATAAAAGCTAACAGAAAGATTACCTATAAGAAGTCACAATTATCTGGATTAAATAAGAATATAGGAAAACTTGAACTTTTTGATAACGATGAAGCGTGGTTTTCGTTATATTACAGACTTCCGTCATGGGTAATTGAGAAAGTATACTCTAACGCCAATTGTTTGAAGAAAACATTAAAGAGTAGTTCTAAAAGTTACGCAGATATAGAAAGAAAAGAAGACATTCTTGTTGTTGGCAAAATCTATGACTTTACAGTAACAAACTTAGATTCAAATGATACAACATGGAAACAATATATGTTTGGTGCCAATAAAGCTGGACTCGAGTACAAGGCAGACACTATACCAATAGGTCAAACAAAAGTAAATGTTGCTTCAAACTTAAATACAGCTTTATATAATGTTGATCGTGGTATAGAAAGTAAGTTAGATGCTTCAAGAGATCTTAACTTTTCAACAAGTACCGATAGATATGGTATGTTACTTGGATCTACCTTCTTATTTAGTGTTAATACCAAAGGTGCAAAGTCTGATAGAATCAATATTACTCCAAAGGTAAGATACTATGATAATACTGGTAAAGATGTTACATCTCAAGTTGAGTTTTATGTTTTAGGAGATAGTAACCAAGATATTCCATTTGCAGATAAAGAAGGTAGCATTGTATATAATAAGGATGAATTTAAGACTTCATTAGCTAGTTGGTTTAGACTTAATGATGAAGTTAACACTGAAACACAAAAAGCTATTGAACTTATGAAACTTGCTCAAGAAATAATTGCTCCTATTACCGATTCAAACATCTTAAATCACACTTGGTTAAAGAATTTATACTTAGATTTTAAACCTGGAACTCAAGCTATATCTGAATTTGGTACTAATATGAAACTTGAAATACCAAATACTTTGAGATTACCATATGCTAATTATGCTAAGTTTGATGGCTCTAAGTATATTTCTAAAGCTGAGATTTATAAGATTGGTCTTCAAAGTGATGGTTCTAGAAAGCTAAGCTATGTTGATGAAAACACACAATACTTTAATGGAGGAAATAATCCGGTTGGGCTAACCGAAAACCAAATTGTTAATTCTCTTGGCCATTGGTATGGAGAATACAAACTTCCTTCTAAACTAATTGTTAAGAAAGATGGCAAAGTAATAAGAGATGGCTATATAGTAGTATTATTTAATATTAGTTCAAGCTATTTAAAATCTGATGGTAAGACTTATGGTAATTACTTAAATTATGCATCAAGTCAACTAGATCAATGGAAGGTTGAAAATGGTAATAAAGCAACTTTAAATGTTAACTTCCCTGCAACGCTAACTAATCCTTCAGGAGTAGAAAACAATGTTCTTTATAAATCAGATTGCTTCTATCCAGTAGCTATATATGATTTGGCAACTAGTAGGGTAGATATTAGCCAGATCGATTAATAATATGAAAGGACTGATTAAAACGATGAAAAAAGTACTATTTTTAATGCTTTTAGCAGTTGTTGTAATTTCAAGTGTTTCTTTTGCTGCAGAGTTTAGCGATATTTCTGGTCACTGGGCAAAACAATATGTTACAGAACTTGCTGACAAGGGTGTAATTAATGGCTATGAGGATGGCACTTTTAAGCCAGAAGGAGAAATCAAAAAAGGAGAGTTCTTAAAACTTATAATGTGTGCATCACTTCCAGATGCTGATTTTACAACAGATACTCCTAAATATAACCACTGGGCAGATGGATACATTGAAATGGCTGAGTTTAAAGGAGTTATTGATGATGGCTGGGTTAACGAGACTACAGCAAATGAAGTTATCACAAGAAGAGAAATGGTATACATTCTTGGAAAGTGTGACATTCTATTAAAGGAATACGGATTAAAGAGTGGTCCAGTTGAGCTTTTTGACATAGACGATATGTCAGCAGACGAAATTAAGATGCTTTCTCACTGCGTTTCAAGGGGCTTGATTGCTGGTTATGAAGACTATACTTTTAGACCAGATAAAACTCTTACAAGAGCCGAAGTTGCAACAATCATTTGGAGATTTATGCAATAATAATTAATATGTAGAAAATGGCGATTTTTAAGTCTTTTTGGCTTGAAAATTGCCATTTTTTGTTGTAAAATTTCGTTATTGTATTGGAACAATGAAAGGACTGAATTTTTATGGAAATAACCAAACAAGATATTGAACATATAGCCGAACTTAGTTCACTTAAATTAAGTGAAGCAGAAATCGAGGGCTATGCTAAAGATATGCAAGAAATTCTATCTTTTGTAGATAAAATAAACGAGCTAGATACTACTAATTTGGAGGAATCTGCTTTCGCTCTAGAAGGCGAAAATGTATTTAGAAAAGACGAAGTTAAGCCTTCTTTTGATAGGGAGCTTTTAATGCAAAATGCGCCTTCTTCTAATGGAGTGGCGTTTCAATTGCCACCAATAATCGAGTAAAAACTTCATAATTGCGTTTTTGCTGTGTCAAACTACGTTCACAACTCTTCGACGTATACCACATACGACTTCAGAGTTGTTCACTTGTTTTCCTTGCAAAAGCCACAATTCTGAAGTTTTTGAAATATCGTAGCGACGCCCCTCGGGCGCCATGGCCATTGGCCACCACAATGAAAGGACTGAATTTTATGGAAATTACTAAACTTACCGCTCACGAAATCCATGAGGGTTATAAAAATGAAGATTTTACTGCAAAAGAAGTCGTAGAGGCTTTTTATAAAAATATTGATGAAAAAGATGACGAGATAAAGGCTTTTATCACATTATGTAAAGAACAAGCTTTAGAAGATGCTCAAAAGGCGGATGAAAAAATTGCGGAAGCTCTTTCAAATGGTACTTTTGATGAGTTACCAATGCTTTTTGGTATTCCAATAGCTGTAAAAGATAATATGAATTATCTAGGATACAAGACTACTTGTGCTTCAAAGATTTTACAAAACTATGTTAGCCCATACGATGCGACTGTTATCAAAAAGTTAAAAGAGAGTGGAGCTATAATTCTAGGAAAAGCTAATATGGATGAATTTGCTATGGGAAGCTCTTGCGAAAACTCAGCTTTCTTTAACACTAAAAATCCAGTTGATTTAGAAAGAGTTCCTGGAGGTTCTTCTGGTGGTAGTGCTGCTGCAGTTGCAGGCGATATGGCACCAATAGCTCTAGGTTCAGATACAGGTGGCTCTATTAGACAACCTGCTTCACTTTGTGGAATAGTTGGTCTTAAGCCTACTTATGGACTTGTTTCTCGTTATGGCTTAGTTGCTTATGCTTCTTCACTAGACCAAATAGGGCCTATGACTAAAGATGTTACAGATAATGCTGTTTTACTAAATGCTATTGCTGGACACGATAACATGGACTCAACATCAGCAAACATAGAGAAGAAAGATTACACTAAGGCATTAGTTAATGATGTTAAAGACCTTAAAATTGGTATCCCTAAGGAATATTTCAAAGAAGGAATTCAACCAGAAGTTAAAGATGCCATTTATGAGGCAGCTGAGGTTTATAAAAAGTTAGGAGCCGAAGTTTCTGAATGTTCACTTCCTTCAACCGATTATGCACTTCCTATGTACTATATAATTGCTGATGCAGAAGCATCTTCAAACTTAGGTAGATATGACGGAATTAGATATGGTTACAGAACTCCAAATTACGAGTCTTTAAGAGATATTTATAAAAATTCTCGTAGTGAAGGATTCGGAAAAGAAGTTAAAAGAAGAATTATTCTTGGTACTTATGTTCTTTCTGCAGGTTATTATGATGCTTATTACAAAAAAGCTCAAAAAGTTAGAACACTAATTAAAAATCAATTTGCTGAAGCATTTGAAAAATATGATGTTTTATTAACACCTGTTAGTCCTACAACAGCATGGAAGATTGGTGAAAAAGTTAATGACCCAATGGCTATGTATTTAATGGACTTATATACAGTTCCTATAAATGTTGGCGGTGTTCCTGCAATATCTGTTCCATGTGGAAAAGATAAGGATGGACTTCCTATTGGAATGCAGCTTATTGCTAAGCACTTTAATGAAGAAACATTAATTAGAGCAGCATATACATACGAGCAAAATACATAAAAACGTGTGAAATTTGCGCCTCACTTCGTCAATTGCTTGCTTCGGTGCTCAACGTATCACACATACGCCTCCGCTCCTCAGCTAAGCAATTTCCTTGTGATGCATCAAATTTAACACGTTTTAGAAGGAGACTAAAAATAATGGAATATGAAACGATAATCGGAATAGAAGTACATGCAGAATTAAGTACTAAAACCAAGATTTATTGTGGTTGCACTACAGAATTTGGTGGTGATCCTAACACACACTGCTGTCCAGTTTGTACTGGTCAGCCAGGGGCACTTCCAGTATTAAATGAAAAAGTTGTTGAATATGCTGTTAAAGCAGGTTTAGCTACTGGATGTGAAATCACAAGAGAATCTAAACAAGATAGAAAGAACTATTTTTACCCAGACTTACCTAAAGCTTACCAGATTTCTCAGTTTGATAAGCCTTTATGTGTAAATGGTGGAGTTGACGTAACATTACAAGACGGCACTAAAAAGCACATTGGTATCACAAGAATTCATATAGAAGAAGATGCTGGTAAATTAGTTCACGATATGTATACAGGTGGTACTCTAGTAGATTTAAACAGAGCTGGAGTTCCTCTTATAGAGATAGTTTCAGAGCCAGATATGCGTAGCGCTGAAGATGCAGTTGCTTACGTTGAAAAGCTTAAAGGCATATTAGAGTACATTGGTGTTTCAGACTGTAAGATGCAAGAAGGTTCTTTAAGAGCAGATATTAACCTTTCTATAAGACCAATTGGACAAGAAAAGTTTGGTACTCGTACAGAAACTAAGAACTTAAACTCATTTAGAGCCATAGAGCATATGATAAACTTCGAAATTCAAAGACAAAAAGACGTTTTAGAGTCTGGTGGAGTTATTTACCAGGAGACAAGACGTTGGGACGAAGCTACGGGTGAGGGTTCTGCAATGCGTACAAAGGAAAACTCTGATGATTATAGATACTTCCCAGAGCCAGATTTAATGCCTATTTATCTATCTGAAGAATATATTAACAATATAAAAGATCATCTTCCAGAGCTTCCAGAAGCTAGAAAAGCTAGATATATTAGCGAGATGAAGCTTCCGGAATATGATGCTGGAATTATTACATCTTCAAAGGCACTTTCAGATTTCTTTGAAGAAGCTTCTAAAGAGTGCGGTAATCCAAAGGCAGTTTCAAACTGGATTATGACAGACATTATTAGAATTGCTAGAGAAAATGATATAGATTATGGTAACTTGCCGTTTACAGCTAAGAGATTTGCTTCTTTAATTAAATTAATTGATAGTGGCACTATATCAAACTCAATTGGTAAAAAAGTTTTTGAGACAATGATTTCTGATGACAAAGAGCCTGAAGAAATTGTTAAAGAACAAGGATTAGTTCAAATAAGTGACGAGGGAGCTATTAAAGAAGTTGTAGATAGAGTAGTCGCTGCAAATCCACAATCTATTGTAGATTACAAAGCTGGTAAAGACAGAGCTTTAGGCTTTTTAGTAGGACAATGTATGAAAGAGCTTAAAGGTAAGGGAAATCCACAAATCATTAATAAGCTAATAATGGAATACTTGAAATAGAACTATCTACTAAAAGGAGGAATTCTAATGATAAATTATGCTAACTTAGATTTAAGTTGCAAGCAAAAGCTCCTAGTTGATTGGCAAGATGAATTTGTCTGCAATCTTGTAGATGAAAATCATAATACTTATTCTTTTAACTTGGAATTTTTAGATATAGAAAATCCAAGAGATTATGAATACATTTATATTGATAATAATCTTTTAAATCCTAATTATGGTGGTTATTGTTATAGCTTGGTTTTTGGTGATTTAGAGAGTATTTATGGTCGTGATAATCTTAGCTTTAATAGTGAAGATGTTATAATGCTAGAAACAGATGATAAGCATATATTCTTAAAAAGATTGTATGGATAATAATCAACTAAAGAAAAGGTGAGTTTATGGCAGATGAAGAATTAATAAAGAAGAGAGATCTAGAATTAGCTAGGATTAAGAAGCTATATGGCGAAAATACTATGAAATTGTGCAAAAGACTTTTTCCTACGATATTACTAACGGATGGTTTAATGTTAGAATTATTACTAACATATTTTTCTAATAATGCTAGAACCCTTGCAGATGATATACTTATAAATGACAATGGAGACCAAGAGTTAGAGACTGGTTTTAGAGACTTTATTGAATTAAAGGCTAGAGAAAAATTACAAGGAGTCCAATTTGCACCTTCGACAGGTAAGACTCCTTATGAACTTATGGCTGAAAGAGGCTATGAACTTAAAGAATGTAAAACACAAGAGGAAATATTAGCTTATAAAAGATATTATGCTCCTAATGAAGCTATATGTACTTTTAAAGAGCATAGACTTAAATCTAATGTTGTCTTCTTTGCTGTTAAAAATAATGCGGAAGAAATACAAAGAGAAGAAGAACCTCAAAGAGATGATAATTATGGTACATCAGTAATATCTATTCAATTTACAATTCATGGAACGTGCACGGTGTCTATTAAGAACAGATACAATCATACAGTTCAAAATCCTGATGCCACTTTTGATAATAATTTGGATAATATTATACCAGGATTAGCAAGAAGTTTCTCTGAATTATTGGCTGAAAGAGGTTTGGAATTTGATGATGGTACAGACCAATCTCAAAAAGAAAAGAAACCTACGTCATTAGAAATTCCAGGATATGTTAGAGCATATGATGGTAAATATTATAAATATAATGTTAATGCATTTGATAGTGTTTACTTTTGTCCCGGTGGTGTAATAATTGATGGCCAAGAGACAAAACGATTAGAACCAGAAAAAGAAATATTGATGGATGGCTTCATCTTAAACTTACAGAATAAGACTATAAGTCTTTATGGTGTTGGAAGAGACGATTATGAAGATTCGTTTCTAGATTTCTTTAAGGATAAAACAATTACTAATATAAATGTTTTTAAAGATAAATTGACTCGGAAACAGAAAAATTACGCTAACGATTGAAGGTGTCGAAACGCCGGTTATAATCGACTTAGATGCTGGTGGAAATATTATTGGTTATGATAATGTGGCACTAACTCAAATAGGTAATAACTTCATGTGTATAAATAAACACTTAAAGCGTCTAAATATACCTAATGTTAAAGAAATTGGAGACTATTTCTTGTATTCCAATGATGATTTACAAGAATTAAATGCTGATAGTCTCGAAACAATGGGGTATTATGGTCTTGAGAATAATTCAGCATTAGAAGTTTTAAGGTTACCTAAAGCAAAAACTATTGGAGGCGGTTTATTAAAGACCAATGTTGGCTTAAAAGTAATTGATCTTCCCGAAGCTGAGGTAATAGGAGATGAATGTTTTAGAGAAAATATAAGTGCTGAAGTTGTTAAATTACCAAAAGCTAAAAAAATAAGAAATCACGTTTTTGAGAATGTTTTATTAGAGGAGCTTGAACTGCCATCTGTAGAAGAATTAGGGTATTGTGTTTTGAAGGAAGCTTATGCACTTATAAGATTTATAGCTCCAAAGCTAAAAAGAGTAGGTGGTAGCTTTGCACAACACAATATAGTTTTAACCACGTGCTATACTCCTAGTCTTGAACAAATGGGTAGTGACTTTTGTGAGAACAATGACGAATACTTAGAAGAATATGATTTTTCAAGCCTAAAAAGTGTGGAAAGTGGATATTTTAAAGCACATCCTACGCTTAGAGCTTTGATAGATGAAAGAATTGAAGCCATTGTCCAGGGAGCAAGTGTAATTGACCTACCAGCTATAAAAAAAGCAGTAGAAATCAACTTGGCCCAAAGAGGTCCTGAGATATAACATTTGGTTAACATAACTTTAAAACAATAAAAAATTATTGAAATAATACTATTTTTATAGTAAAATGACCGAGATTGATTAGATAAAATAATAATTATATGGAAGGGGAAATTTTAATGCTAACAGCAGGAGATTTTAGAAATGGAATGACATTTGAAATGGAAGGACAAGTTTACAGAATTGTTGAATTCCAACATGTTAAACCAGGAAAAGGAGCAGCTTTCGTTAGAACAAAGCTTAAGAACGTTATAACAGGAGCTGTTACAGAGCAAACATTTAACCCAACAACAAAGGTTGAAGAAGCTCAAATAGATAGAAAAACTATGCAATATCTTTATAATGATGGCGATACATATTACTTCATGGATAATGACACATATGAGCAATTACCACTTACTAAAGACGATTTGGGAGATATCTTAAACTATCTTCTAGATAACATGGAAGTCAAAGTTCTTTCATACAAAGGTAAGGTTTTCGGAGTAGAGCCACCAATGTTTGTTGAACTTGCAATTACATATACAGAGCCAGGATTTAAAGGTAACACATCTACAGGTGCTATGAAACCAGCTACTTTAGAGACAGGCTATCAAGTAAACGTTCCATTATTCTGCGAAATCGGAGATAAAATCCGTATCGATACTCGTACAGGAGAATATATGGAAAGAGTTTAGTTACTAACAGATTGGAGGATTCATAATTTGATTAGGTTAAAGAAAAGACTTACAAAGCAAGTAGAAATTATCAACAATACTATATCGAATGATGAAGAAAGACAAAAAGTTATGCTAGTTATTCAAGACATGATTAAAGAATTTACTACTAGTCTTGTTCAACTAGATGAACGTGTTAATCAATTAGAAGAAAACATGAATCAAGTTTATGACGTAATGAATCAGATTGAGAATGTTTTTGAAGACTATAAAGAAGACGGCGAAGCAGTAGCGGTTTGCCCATACTGTGGCGAAGAAATTCCTATCTATAAAGATTTTAAAGATGGAGAAGAGCTTTCTTGCCCAGCATGTCACAACATCATTGAGGTTCATATTGATCAACCTTCAGATGATGTGCCTGACCATAGCTATAGCAACGTAATTGATATATCACAATACATAGACACAAAGTCTCAAGAGCTTAAATGCGATTCTAAAAAGTCAAAATCTAGAAAAAAGAATAAATCTGAAAATGATGATTAAATAAACTAAAGAGGCTTAAAATTACCAGTAATTTTAAGCCTTTTTAAAACTTTACATTTAAGGAGGTGCCTATTATAAATAATATAAAAACAGTTTCTGACGAAGAAATAGAAAAACAATATGAATATATGCACAAAGTAAAAGAAGCGGCTTTAGCTAGATATAATAAGCCACCTAAATATTTTATTAATACTATGGGATGCAAGCTTAATGAGGCTGATTCTGAAAAGCTTGCAGGAATGCTTGAAGAAATGGGCTATGTTAAATCAGAACAATATGATGATGCAAACTTAGTTTTATTTAATACATGTTCAATTCGTGAGAATGCCGAAGAAAAAGTTTTTGGAAAACTGCGGTGAACTTAAAAACATTAAAGAACAAAATGACATGATTATTTGTTTTTGTGGTTGTATGTCACAGGAGTCTCATGTAATTGAAAAGATTAAAAATAGTTATCAACTTGTGGACGTTATTTTTGGAACTCATAATTTATATAAGTTTCCAGAGTTACTATATAATAAGGTTACTAATCAAGAACCTAAAAGAATTGTTGATGTTTGGGACATTGATGGCGAGATTTATGAGGGCTTACCTATAAAGAGAGAGTCTAAGACTAAAGCTAGTGTCATCATTATGAATGGTTGCAATAACTTCTGTTCATACTGCATTGTTCCTTACGTTAGAGGTAGAGAACGTTCTCGTAATCCTGAAGATATTCTTTTTGAGGTTACTGAACTTGCAAAAGATGGTTGTAAAGAGATTTTATTATTAGGCCAAAATGTTAATTCATATAATCCAAGAGAAGGTTATAATTTTGCTAATTTATTAGCAGATTTAGATAAAATTGATGGTATAGATATTATTAGGTTCATGTCACCACATCCTAAAGACTTTAAGGATGGTGTTATTGACGTGATTGCAAAAAGCCAAAAGATTTCTAAGCTGATTCATTTACCACTTCAGTCTGGATCTTCTAAAGTGTTAAAGGCAATGAACAGAGGTTATACAAAAGAACAATATCTTGATCTTGCAAATAAGATTAAGGCAAAAATTCCAGATGCTTTATTCACAACTGACATTATTGTTGGTTTTCCTGGTGAAACAGAAGAAGATTTTGAAGAAACTTTAGATGTTGTTAAAAAGATGAACTATGAACAAGTCTTTATGTTTATATATAGTGTAAGACACGGCACGAATGCTGAAAAAATGGAAGGCCATATACCAGAAGAGGTTAAATCTGAAAGATTTAATAGATTAAAAGAACTATATGATAAAATGGTAGAAGATTCTATGGATAAGTATGTTGGAACGACTCAAAAGATTTTAGTTGAAGGCGAGAGCAAAACTAATAAAGACATGCTTACCCGGAAGGACAGTTACTAACAGAATTGTCAATTTCGAAGGACCTAAAGATTTAATAGGTAAAGAAATTGAAGTTAAGATTGTTTCACAACATGTATGGTATTTAAAAGGTGAAATATAAAATATTTACAAAAGGAGATTGTTAATATGGACAAAAGTTTAGATAAGATTGTTGCATTATGCAAGAATAGAGGATTTGTATTTCCAGGAAGTGAAATATATGGTGGTTTAGCTAACTCTTGGGATTATGGCCCATTAGGTGCTGAACTTAAGAAGAATATTAGAGATGCTTGGTGGCAAAGATTTATTAGAGAGAACAAAAACAACGTCGGTATTGAAGCAGCTATTATTATGAACCCACAAGTTTGGGTTACAACTGGACACGTTGGTAGTTTTGCAGACCCTCTAATAGACTGTAAAGCTTGTAAAACAAGACATAGAGCAGATAAGCTAATTGAGGAATGGAGCTTTGCACAAGGAGAGCAAGTTAGTGGCCTTGATGGATGGTCTAATGAACAATTAGTTGCCTATATAAAAGAGCACAATATTCCTTGCCCTGATTGCGGTAAACAAGATTTTACAGAAATTCGTAAATTCAATTTAATGTTCAAGACCTTTATTGGTGTTACCGAAGATGCTAAATCTGAAGTTTATTTAAGACCAGAAACAGCTCAAGGTATGTTTGTTAACTTTAAGAATGTTTTAAGATCTACAAGACATAGAATGCCTATGGGTATTGGCCAAATGGGTCGTTCTTTTAGAAATGAGATTACACCTGGTAACTTCATTTTTAGAACAAGAGAGTTTGAACAAATGGAACTTGAATTCTTCTGCAAACCAGGAACAGACTTAGAATGGTACGAGTATTGGAAAAAGACTTGTAAACAATTTTTATTAGACCTTGGAGCTAAAGAAGAAAACCTTAGAATGAGAGAACATTCTAAAGAAGAACTTTCTTTTTATAGTAAGGGTACTACAGATATTGAGTATTTATTCCCATTTGGTTGGGGCGAGCTTTGGGGAATTGCAGATAGAACAGATTATGACTTAACTCGTCATATGGAAGCTTCTAAAGAAGATTTAACATATTTAGATCCTGACACAAACGAGAAATACGTTCCTTATTGCGTTGAACCAGCGGTTGGTGTTGATAGATTATTCTTAATGTTTTTATGTGATGCATATAACGAAGAAGAAATTGCTGAAGGTGATGTAAGAACAGTATTAAAACTTCACCCAGCTCTAGCTCCTATGAAAGCTGCTGTTTTACCACTATCTAAAAAGCTTTCTGAAAAGGCTACAGAAATCTATGATGAGCTTTCAAAGAAGTTTGTTATTGATTATGATGAAGCAGGTTCAATCGGTAAGAGATATAGAAGAGAAGATGAAATTGGTACACCTCTTTGCATCACAGTTGATTTTGACACATTAGAAGATAACCAAGTTACTATTCGTGATAGAGATACAATGGAACAAATTCGTATTCCAATTGATCAAGTTGAAAAGTACATCGAGGACAAGATTAAATTTTAAACATTACAACATACTTAAGTGTGTAATTCATATAGCTAAAGTATAACTTCGAGCTCGAAGTTATACTTTAGCTTAAGATTTACTAACTTTAATGTGTTACAAGTTTTAAAATTTATTTCAAGATTTTTTCTAGAAAGTAGGAAGTTGTAATGTCTAATAATCTTGACACTTATCACCAAAGTTTATTTAACGTTATGATTGATCTTTTAGATAATAGTATTCAAAAAGACACTATTACAGATATAGAAGATGGTCTTAAAGAAGTTAAAAGAAGGTACGAAAACACAGAACTAAAAGATGATGAGGTTACGAACAAAATAAGAGAAGCTGAATATAAACTTATGTGCATGTATTTGGAAAGAAATCTTATTGAGAAGGCGAACAACCTTTGCTCTTCATTTGATAAGTCTATGGAAGATTATGTTAAAAGTAGAGTAAAACCAAATACTCCAAACCTTGTTGAACACAATAACTTTTATTCAGCACTTTTAAAAGTTGAGATTTCTGAAGGTAGAAATATTGATGTGAGTTCTATCAAGTTTTGGGAAGGCATTTTAAATGTTGAAAAGCCAGAGTTAAACTATAGACTTCCTTATGAATGGCAACCTGCTTCTCAATCATTAATTGTTAAACCAAAACATTATTTGGGACATACAATTACTTCAATTAATTGCTTAGGATTTTTCAAGTATTTTAAGATTCATTATGATCCTCGTAGTGAAATGAATCATATGAATATGGAAGACATTCAAAAACTTAGAGAGTATTTGATTCGCCCTAAAGTTGTTAAAGAGATTAGACTTACTTTTGAAGAAGGAATAGAAGACATATTTTTAGATTTAGAAAACGTTAATAGATTTTGTGAGTTCTACATTAAACTTCCTAGCACAGCAAAATCTTTTGGCGGAAACTTGTTTAGATGTAATGCTAATATTGTTTCTCTAGATTTATCTAAAACTAAAATTGAGATTATCTCAAAAGAAGCTTTAAAAGATTCTTCAATAGTTTATTTTAAAGCACCATTACATCTTACTAAAATTGGTAATCATGCTTTTGCAAATTGTAAGAACTTAAAGAAACTTGATTTTTCAAAGACAAGCTTAAGATTTATAAGCAGAAATGCATTTTATAATTCTGGTATTAAGAATATTAGATTATCAAATGATGTAAGCAATATTGATATCGAAGCTTTTAGTGAGTGTAAAAACTTAAAGCGTTTAGATTTATCTAACACTAAACTTGCTAGATTAAGTTCTGGTTTCTTAGCAAATTCAGCTGTTGAAGAGATTAGACTTCCATCAAGAGTTGATGAACTTGAATTTGGTGTGTTTAGCGATTGCAAAAAGCTAGAAGAAGTAGACTTAAGAAATACAAACGTTAGACTAATTGGATCTTATGCATTCTTTAATTCTAGTATTAAAAGAGTGCGTGTTCCAAATACACTTGAGAAGATAGATTATGAAGCTTTTGCAAAGTGTAGTAATCTTACAAAAATGGATCTTTCTCAAACTGCTATTAATAAGATAGGTGCTTATGCTTTTTATGAATCAGGACTTAAAGATGTTAAACTTCCTAACGATAAAGTTGACATCAATGAACATGCTTTCACTGACTGCAAGGCACTACAATAAATCGTCAATTAGGGACGGTTCTGAATTTCTCATTTTTTAAAAAAAGAGAAGTTGAGAACTGTCCCTTTTTGCTCATTTTTTGTTATTGCATATCAAAAAAATAAGTAGTACAATCTAATTTGGAAATGAAATAAGAGGAGGATGATAGTTATGTTAAAAGCAGGTATTAATGGTTTTGGAAGAATTGGTAGTTTATCTTTTTCAGCTTCATTAAACAATCCAGAGATTGAAGTTGTTGCTATAAACGATCCATTCATTACAGCTGATTACATGGCATATATGATTAAACACGATTCAATTCATGGTCAATTCAATGGTACAGTTGAAGCTGGCGAAGATTATATCGAAGTTAATGGTAGAAGAATTAAGGTATTAAATGAAAAAGAACCAGCAAATTGTCACTGGGACGAATTAGGAGTTGATTACGTTCTTGAATGTTCAGGTGTATTTACAACTCTTGAAACAGCAGGACAACACATCCAAGGAGGAGCTAAAAAGGTTATTATTTCTGCACCTTCAAAAGATGCTCCAATGTTTGTAATGGGTGTTAACAACACTACTTACACACCAGATATGACAATCGTTTCAAACGCTTCTTGTACAACAAACTGCCTAGCACCACTTGCTAAGGTTATAAATGATAAATTTGGAATTAAAGATGGTCTTATGACTACAGTTCACTCTACAACAGCTACTCAAAAGACTGTTGATGGAGCTTCTAAGAAGGACTGGAGAGGTGGTAGGGCAGCTAGTGCTAACATCATTCCATCTTCAACAGGTGCTGCAAAAGCTGTTGGAAAGGTTATTCCAGAACTTAACGGCAAACTTACAGGTATGAGCTTTAGAGTTCCTACTGTTGATGTTTCAGTTGTTGACTTAACAGTTAATCTTGAAAAACCAGCTACATACGAAGAAATCTGTGCAGCTGTTAAAGAAGCTTCAGAAGGCGAATTAAAAGGAATCTTAGGATACACAGATGAATTACTAGTTTCTTCAGATTTCATCCATGACCCAAGAACATGTATCTTTGATGAAAAAGCAGGTATTGCTTTAACAGATACATTCGTTAAACTTGTTGCATGGTATGATAATGAATGGGGCTATTCTAATAAATTAGTAGATTTAGCAGTTTATATTAGCCAAAATAGCTAAAATATAGCTTTTTTGATAGGCGGTCCGTTCAGGGCCGTCTATTTTTTTGTAGGAATAGCGCTTAGTCGACATAAATGTTGACACTGAGGCATATTTGTGGTATTATGTTAATTGGTGATCAAAATATTTGAAAAAGGAGGTACCCGTGGTATGTTTAAAGGGTACGAAGAAATCACTGCGCTCAACGATAAGGAACGTAAAGCTGTAGAAGAGGCTACGACCCATGACCGGCTCTGCCGTCCTGCTCTTTATGGGGCAGCAGCCAAAACCTACGTTGGTAGGCTGCTTAATGGCTACACCGGCTGCGAAAAGGGCATCACCGTTTCCATCAAGGGCAGCGGTGCTCACACTGAAGCTTCCTTGATGGTCCAAGGCAAAGTGGTAGAAACAATCCCGGTAGCGGGGCGTATCTACCAGTCCCTTGACCGAAAGATGTTTCAGAAGGCCGTGGACGACGTTGTGGACGCACTCAAGTAAAAACCGGTCGGCGGCCTCAATGGCCGCCGATTATCATTTGATTTTATTAGGAGGACAATTCAATGCTCAAGATTTTATGTGATGACGCTAGTTACAATCTGTATAAGTTTGAGATTACTGGCAAAGAGCTGGTAGCTCTTAGGGAGACTGGAGAAGCCAATAGGTTTAATGACCCTGACCAAATGTACCGGTTTACAATTCTTAAAAGAGCGGCTAAGAGTGCTATAGCTTGCGTCATGGATGGTCTGCCGACGGCTGATTATCTCAAATTATCGAAAGTCTTCTTAACCCGGGCATTTGGCAAGCGAGAGGTAAGGCTTGAAACTACAGTAAATGGTTGTCCTTGGGTTTGCCAAAAAGTTCTGATTGCACAGATTTATACCTCTTTTACCGACGAGGAACTCCAAAAGGCAATCGATAAGATTATCGAGGCATATAAAGAAGGTAAGTAACATTTAAGCAGCCCATGGGGCTGCTTTTTTATTGCATTTTTGGAAGTCCACTCCATTGTTATACACGTTAACATAATATTGACAAATAGTCTAAAACATGATATTATGCTACCTGATATTATATTTGTTGGAGGTCATAATTATGTGGTAAGAATACCATGACCCAAAGGCTGAAACTAGTTTGCAAGCGAAGAGAATTTAAGGAGGATTTTTAGCATGACGTGTTTCGACTACGTGATTCCTGAGGTTAGATTTTCTGTTGAACTCGTGGAACTCTTGGAAAATCCAAAATTCCGGGGAGACTTTATTAATGCAATCAATGCTTTGAGTGATGGTCAGTGGGGAAAGCTGATATGTGAAGATAGTAGTTCATTTGAGAAATCACAATACTTTATAGAATTTATCAAGGGTGGACACTATCAGGTCGTTAGGAAAGTGTATAAGCTGGGAAGTTCCGTCACTAATCCACACTTTTACTATACGGGCATTTTCGATTTAAACCGGTTTTCGTATGAGATAAAGTACATAGATGCGGACATCGAATTATCGGTGAGCATGGCAAGACTTTTTTCGAAGAATCCGGAACTATTGAAGGTTTTTAGTAAAGGCTTTGATTTCGCGTATTTAGCTGAAGAAAAACCGCTTGAAGTTACTAGAATTGGTGATGATGTAGTAAGTATTTATAGAGATGGAGAGGCTAGGTATCTCGAAAGATTACTATTCAGGTGGATTCATTCTAATAGTGCATTGGATGGATTCAGTATAAAATCTGCACCATTCTATCTTGCGGAGGGTTAAGGATATGACAGCGAAGGAAATCATCGAAGACAAAGTCTTAAGTTTCGATCACAATACAGCAATAGGCGCCTGGTGTTGTGTTAAACTTAAAGGTCAGCCACTTAAGGATCTGGAAACTCTTGTAGAGCCTGGTGATAAGGCTTTGCAGCTTTCTTTCGTAGAAGGTGGTCAAAAGCGGGAAATCTATCTTGAACTGCTAAATAAAGATAGACCCCGATACAGGTTCACCTATCTAAAACCGAGAACTAAAAATTCCACAATTATGGAAGAACTATACTCGGTTCCATTTACCATCGAATAGGTAAGTGACGCTGAAGGGCTTAGTGAAGACTAAGCCCTTTTTTTGTACTTTTAGGGACACGTCCCAAAGGTTAACGATTATCGCTAACTTTCGGAATGTGCCCCAAAAGTCTACCCAAAAGCTAGTTGACATATTTTCGCTGACGTGATATTATGTTTACTGTAAAAAATTAATGATTGATGGAGGAACCATGTATGGTAGTGATGCGTTATACTGACGAGAAGATGCGGACAACCCTGGAATGTTTGGACCTTACCAAAATGCTGGATATAACGAAATACACTGAAAAGTTAATTAAAATAGGAGACAAGGTGCAGTTTTGCTACGACGAGACGAATGACATTGAGTACTGGATTAGTATGGTAGGTATTAAGGAAAGCAAGGAGAAACAATATCGTTTCACAAAGAAGACTTTTATACACTGCCCACTTTCTTTCCAATCGGTCATTTTTACCATTAAGTTTGGAAGAATCATTTTTGACCCTCTAACAAAAGTCTCGGTGGATTTTAGTCAAAAGTATAGAGATAATCCAGTTTTTCGCAGAAAAGTACGGGATGCTGCAAAAAGACTAACTAGGGAATGTGAAAAAATAACTTTCCATCGTATGGCAAATGGAGAATATGCTCTTGAACTGGTAAATGGTACTACTAAGGAGTATCGGGTTATAGAAAGACAAGACGTTAAAGGTTCAACAATCTTTGCTCCTTATCCGACCGAGGTTTTTCAACTTGTATATGAGAATCCCAAATCTAAAAGGAGGACAGTAAAATGCTGCTGAACTTTATAGAGGATAAAATGCAGGTTACAAAAGAGATGTACATGATAGTAAGAGATTACAATATCAACTGGGAAGCGACGTGGCTTCGTGGCAGAGAAGATGTTACTCGAAAGCCTATATATTATGATCCTGAAAATTATACTTGCATTTTCATTGAAAAGACAGGTCGGATACGTCCTATTAGAGAGTTGAATATCTGGGCAGATGAGTACGTCTTTGTTAAAACATCATATGGATTCAAAGACGGAAAGCCAGCATTTGTCGAATATCCTTCATATGAGTTTGTGATACTGGGTGGAAAAATTTGCTTTATTAATAGTGCTGTAAGCTTAGGAATACGTATGTTTGATCGTCTGGATAGATCCGAATGGAACGACAGAGTATACATCGCGACGACAAAGCTTGCACATAAAGATAGTAAAGAGGAATTAATGGATACCTCTGATAATGCAACTAAAACTCGTAATCTTTTCTATCTTGAAAGAACAAGTGATACAAAACCGGAATTTCGCTTTGTTAGGATTGCAAGAAAAAAAGGCGAACCGGACAAGTTCACGTATTCTTTACCGTTTATTGCATAAAGGAACGACCCCTCGATTGAGGGGTCGTTTTTGTTGACTATTAACACGATTAGAATTAAAATATTATGTGGTAAATTAAAAAGAAAGAAGGTATTTTTATGCGTAAAAAAGTAATAGCTGGTAACTGGAAAATGTACCATAGCCCTAATGATACAAAAGAATTCTTTAAAGAATTTAATGACTTAGTAAAAGATACACAAAACGAAGTAGTTATTTGCGTACCATATATAGACGTAGCATCTGCATTAGATGCAACACAAGGAACAAACATTAAAATTGGTGTTCAAAATTTAAATCACCAAAAAGATGGTGCTCTAACAGGTGACGTTTCTTGTAAGATGGTTGAAGACATTGGTGTTAAGTATTCAATCATTGGTCACTCAGAAAGAAGACAATATCATCATGAAACAGATGATTATATTAATTTAAAGATTAAATCAGCTTTCGAGCATCACATCATACCAATTCTTTGTGTTGGTGAAAGCTTACTTGAAAGAGAAAAAGGAATTACAAAATATAAAATATGTTCTCAAATAGTTTTAGACTTAGACGGATTAACACCTGAACAAGCTAAAAACGTAATAATTGCTTATGAGCCTATTTGGGCAATCGGTACAGGAAGGACAGCTTCATCAGAAGATGCAAATCAAGCTTGTAAATGGATTAGAGAAGAAATTGGAAAGCTTTATGGAGAAGAAGTTGCAAACGAAATTATCATTCAATATGGTGGTAGTGTTAAACCTGCAAATGCAAAAGAATTATTCACAATGTCAGATATCGATGGTGGATTAGTTGGTGGCGCAAGTCTTAAGCCACAAGATTTTGCTCAAATTGTTAACTACGATAAATAATTAGCGATTCACTAAGGAGAAATGTAAATGAGATTCACTTCTGAAAAATTAAAGAAGTTAATAGAGTCTTCAAGAGAAATTTTAAAAGACCCTGAAAAGAGAAAGCTTTTCTTAGAGAAAGCGAAACATTCTATTAAGGGCTTTGTTGCTGTGTCTGTTCTTATTGCTTTTTTAACGGCACCACATATAGGAAGAGCGGAGGCTCCATTAGAATTGCCATCTAGGTCATCGTTTTCATATTCAGTAATGAAACAATATTACGATTCGGATCAGTTAACTTTAGATAGATGGTGCGAAGAACTTGGCATTAGTCAAGAAGAACTCGATGATGTAGCATATTATTTAAATGTCTTCTTTGGTGGAGAAGGCGAAAGATATGAAACTCTTATTGTTGGTAACAGGGCATACTTAGAAAAGAATCATGAAGAAAATGAAACTTTATTAGAAGAGAATGAAGAAACCATCTTAGCTAATACTTATAACGGAGGAGTTTTTATTGAAACTCCAATTAACCCAGATCTTCATAATAAAATAAAAGAAAGTCAAAATTTGGTTATATATGATATACCAGATGAAGTAAAATCTCCTGTTCCAAGAGATGTACCAATAGTGTTTACGTTAGAACAAAGGACTAGAAGCCATAAAGATTATCCGGAATATTTAATGGGTACATATTCACATATATTCAATGATAAGAGCGAACTTTCTAGTTTATCTAGTGAGTATTTAGTATATATGACAATAGAAGCATTTAGAGAATTTGATATTACTCAAAAGCCTCAAAACGGATGTAAGATTTGCTTAGCACTAACGGATTATACGACTCTTTCTACAGAAGAAGCAAAGAGTTTAGTTGGCATGGTAGATTTTGTTCGTTTAAACCCTAATACTTCTCAAGGAGAGAGAGAAGCTACTGAAATTTATTCACTTCAAGAGTATATTGAGTTATCTGAAGGCTTAGACCGAATAATTGATTCTATAAACCCAAATGCTCCGCAAATTGAAAGGTTGGGTGCAGCTTATTTTGAGCTTGCAGCGAAAACTTATTACGATACAGAAGAATCTCAAAAAAAAGAAGGCAGAGAAGGAAGAGAAGGACCATTTAGAAGAAAAGAAGTTGGAAATGCTAGAGGAGCTATTGTAGAAGGTAAAGGTGTATGCATAGGAATTGCTGAAAGTTTAGTAGCTCTTTATCAAAGGATGGGGTATGAAGCTAGGATTTATGCTGGTTACGATGATGGTACAATTTATGGACATGCAATCTGTGAAGTTCGCCTTGAAGCTCCAGACAAGCCAGAAATGGATGGAAAGTGGATACAACTTGATGCTACTTGGGATATAGAACGTATGATTAAAGGCTGGTTTGGGTCATTAGTTGGATTTGGACATAATCATTATCACTTCGATAATCCTGTATATAGTTCAGTACAAGAACCAATCGAAAATTTGTACTTCATGGATGATGCAGAAACAGAAGAGCTGTTTAGACGAATAGCTGAAGAAAGAGGACACCCATCAACTAGAAGACCAATTAGCTTACCATCAATCAAAATGCTGGCAAGAGCCAGGTTACAAAACTTATTGTGGGATGCTATGGAGAGACGAGCTAATAGTGAGGCTGAGTATTGGAATAAGATTTTGGAAGATTTAGAAAATGAAAGATTTGATGGTGAAGCTGAATGGGATGAAGAAGTTGATTGGGATGATGCTCCAGATGTGACACCAAGAGAAGATTTGGATGAAAAATAATTTATAAATATATTAATTAAGGAGGTAGATAAAATGAAAAAATCAGTAGAAGATTTAGAAGTAAGTGGAAAGAGAGTTTTGGTAAGATGTGACTTTAATGTTCCACAAGATGATGATGGTAACATCACTGATGACAGAAGAATTGTAGGAGCACTTCAAACAATTAAATATTTAATGGACCATGGTGCTAAAACAATTCTATGCTCACACTTAGGAAGACCAAAGGGAGAAGTTAATCCAAAGTATTCATTAAAGCCGGTAGCTGTTAGACTTTCAGAATTATTAGGCGTTGAAGTAAAAATGGCTGAAGATGTTGTTGGCGAGTCTGCACATGCTTTAGCAGATAGTTTACAAGATGGCGAAGTAATGCTTATTGAAAACGTTAGATATGATGCTAGAGAAGAAAAGAATGATCCAGAGTTTTCAAAAGAGCTAGCTTCACTTGCTGAACTATACGTAAATGATGCATTTGGCACAGCACATAGAGCTCATAGTTCAACAGCAGGTGTTGCTGATTATTTACCATCAGCTGTTGGATATCTAATCAAAAAAGAAGTAGATATTATGGGTAAGGCTTTAGAAAATCCTGAAAGACCATTTGTAGCAATCTTAGGTGGTAAAAAGGTATCTGATAAGATTTCAGTTATCGAAAACTTACTTGAAAAAGTAGATAGACTAATAATTGGTGGAGGAATGGCATACACATTCTTAAAAGCTCAAGGAAAAGAAATTGGTAAGTCTATTTTTGAAGAAGATAAATTAGATTTAGCAAAAGAACTTTTAGCAAAAGCTCAAGAGAAGAATGTTCAATTAGTTCTTCCAGTAGATAACGTTGCCGTTCAAGAATTTGCAAATGAAGCTCCATCAATTATTTGTAGTTCAGATGAAATACCAGCTGACTATATGTGCGTTGATGTTGGACCAGAGACAGTTAAATTATATGAAGAAGCATTAAAAGATGCTAAGACAGTAGTTTGGAATGGACCAGTTGGTGTATTTGAAATGGATAACTTTGCAAAAGGAACTTATGCAGTTGCAGAAATACTTGCTAACTTAGAAGGAGCAGTTACCATAATTGGTGGTGGCGATAGCGCTGCTGCAATTGAAAAAGGTGGTTATGCAGATAAGATGACTCACATCTCAACAGGTGGCGGAGCATCACTAGAATTCTTAGAAGGTAAAATACTTCCAGGTATCGATTGCATAAACGATAAATAACACATATCGGCGCCCCTCGGGCGTCGTATTTTATTAAAGTTTGTATGTCTTAAAGGGATGTATAACTTCGAGCTCGAAGTTATACATCCCTTTTAAGTCTTACTAACGAGATTGTGTATAAAATAATAATAGTGCCCGAGGGACGCAGATACGGGTTAATACTATTTATGTTAACATTACAATATTGTTATATCTATTTATTTTTGCCTCAAGAATGGTATATAATATTTATCGAGTTAATTTTGATGCATTTAAAGAAAGGAAGTATTTATGAAAAACAAATTAACGATGCTTGCCATTTTGGATGGTTGGGGCATAAATGAAAAAGAAGAAGCAAACGCAGTTAAACTTGCTAACACACCTAATTTAGATAGTTTATTTTCACAGTATCCAGATGCTATAATTAAGACTTCTGGTTTAGACGTTGGCCTTCCAGATGGTGTTATGGGAAATTCTGAGGTAGGTCATATGAATATAGGTGCTGGAAGAGTGGTTTATCAAGATCTTACTTTGATTGATAAACACATTGAAGATGGTTCATTCTTCGAAAACCAAGCATTTTTAGATGCTATTAATTTTGCAAAAGAGCATGGTACAAATCTTCACTTATATGGACTTCTTTCTGATGGTGGAGTTCATTCAATGAATACACATCTATATGCTTTATTAAAGCTTTGCAAAGATCAAAATTTTGACAGAGTGTTTGTTCACTGCTTTACAGATGGTAGAGATAAGCCTCCTGCTTCTGGTGAAGGTTTTATAAACGAATTAGAAGACAAGATGCAGGAAATTGGCGTAGGAAGAATTGCTTCTGTAATGGGTAGATATTACGTTATGGATAGAGATAAACGCTGGGATAGAGTGAAACTAGCTTATGATGCTTTAGTTCATGGTGAAGGACTAAAAGCAAAGTCTGCAGTTGATGCTATAGAACAATCTTATCAAAGAGAAGAATTTGATGAGTTTGTTAAACCTACATTAATCACTAACGAT
>JAEEGL012441277.1_pt1 | contig 29372 bp, 23 predicted proteins | sample 9134231 | NCBI WGS metagenome assembly JAEEGL01 (sample SAMN16246548, study PRJNA631951) | gut metagenome | biome: gut microbiome; feature: rumen; material: fiber-attached | host: Bos | place: Iran: Karaj | collected 2018-10 | reverse complement strand
CTTATCGCCAGACAATCTATGAGTGCTGCGCTCAGTTGCGGCATATCCTCAATGACTCGCAACTGCTGCAACTGCTTTCGTTGCTGGCCATGTTGGCAAAGGCAGATGGACATGTGGCTTCTGAGGAGATTTCCGCTCTGCGGGAGGTTGCTCAGCAACTCGGTCTTTCAGAAGCAGAGTTGAATTCCATGTTGAATCTTGGTGCTACCACGTTGAAGGATGCCTACGCAGTTCTCGAAATTGATGAATCGGCTTCGGACGACGAGGTAAAGGCTGCTTATAAACGTATGGTCGTCAAGCATCATCCTGACCGCGTAGCTGCTATGGGTGAAGAGATCCATGCTGTGGCAGAGAAGAAAATGAGTGAAATCAATGCTGCCAAAGAGTTGATTTATAAAGCAAGAGGATTGAACTAACTATCAAACATATCTTTCATGAAGAAGACACTACTCACTTTATTCGCTCTGTTGGCCACGTTGGTGGTACAAGCAGACAACGAAATGCTGTATGGTATCTACCAGGGTTCCGGCACCCTCACGGGTATCGGCACCAAGAAGGCAGAGACCTATGATGTGGCCATGCATCTGACCGACCCTTATCTGGTGGGGATGGAGGTGCGTGGAATGAAAGTACCTATCAATACGTCGGCAAAGAATACTACGGACTATAAGGCGTGGATCACCACGGAGTTGAAGGTGGACAATAATGTGAATGTGCCGGATATCCTCAGTGTGGATTTCACTCCTGATGGCAAATGGGCTGACGTGACCTTCGATACGCCCTACGTCATCACGGAAGGCGGTATCTATGTAGGCTATTCGTTCACCGTCTCTTCTGTGGATACTGATAACAGTAATGATGCCAACCAGATTCCATTGATGACTATCAGTGGCGCAGATCTCAGTGGACTCTATGTCCACACCAGCCGTAGTGTGCGTAAGTGGACGGAATTCGAGCAGACCAGTTACTTCACGGCGAAGAATGCATTTGCTTTTGTGGTGCGCTTGAGTGGAAGCAAAGTGAAGACACGTGCCGCAGCCTTCGTTGCTCCCGATGACTTGAATGCCTACTCACTCACGGGCAAAAGCCTGAAGGTGCCCCTCACCATTCTCAATCATGGCGTGGAAGCCATAACGAGTTTGGAGTACACCATTGAGGTGAATGGTCAGGTCACAGAGCGGACAACTAAAGTTTCTATCGCAGGCGAATACTATGGCAGCCAGGGAAAACTGAATGCCACAGTGCCCGCTGTGAGCGAAGAAGGTATGCAGCCCATCACTTTCCGCATCACCAAAGTCAATGGCGAGGCTAATGAGGATGATAACCCGGCTACGGTTTACACGGTGGCCTATCTGACAGAATATCCCAAACATAAGCCACTGATGGAGGAATATACTGGAACGTGGTGTGGTTGGTGTCCACGAGGAATGGTCGCTATGGAGGCAATGACCGAAATCTATGGCGACGACTTCGTGGGAGTGGCTTGGCACAATAGTGACCCGATGCAGATTACAGGCAGTTATCCCAACGAGGTCAATGGCTTCCCCCACGCCTTTCTTGACCGAGTAATAGGGGGCGATCCCTATGGTGGTACTGGTGGCGGAACCCTTGGCATTCAGAACGACTGGAAGTCCCGTTCCAAAGTGATGGCACCTGCTACCGTTGAACTTTCTGCGGTATGGGACGACGACAGCCAGAATGTCATTCGCGTCACCTCCAAGACCCATTTTATCCGCGACTTTGCCAACAGCCCCTACCGCCTGAGCTATATGCTTGTGGCCGATGATCTTTCTGGTACGGGCAAGAGTTGGGCGCAATCCAACAACTTCTCTGGGCAATCCTCTTATGCGAATGAAAAGTATCTGGGTCCTCTCACCAGATTGCCTGGCACAATCACCGATATGAAGTACAAGGATGTCGTTGTCTTTGTCTCTTCATACGGTAATACTGCCATTGAGAGCAGTTTGCCTTCGAGTGTGAAGGCAGCAGAGCCAGTGACTCATGAGTACCTCATCGACATCACGAATAATTCTTTGGTACAGGACAAGACTAAACTGCGTGTCGTCGCCGTTCTGCTCAACGTAGAGAGTGGTGAGGTAGCACAGGCAGAGAAAGCCAAGGTGATCGACACCACAGGCCTCTCTGAAATCCAAAGTCACCAATCCGCCAGCAGTCAATACTTTGATCTCAGCGGACGCCGCGTCAGCAGCCTTGGTCGGGGTATCTACATCAAGACCACGACCAATTCCGATGGCAGCGTACGCACCACGAAGGTGAGACGTTGACACTCCTGTATTTATCTCGAAATCTTATTAATGAAAATTCCAATTATGAAATACCATTTCCTTCTTCTTCTCGCCCTGCTTTGTTCAGTCTCCTCCTTTGCTCAGGGCGAATCATCTGTCAAGCGCTTTGCAGCCCTTGCACCCGTCTCTTCCGATAACCACGGCATCATCTATGACCAGCCAGAAGGCACTACCCGTCTCTATATCCGTGAGGGCAAGGCCACTTATGCAAATCTATATTTCCGTGATGACCCACAGGACGGCATCCTTGCTGAGGCCGTTTTTTCTGAAGATGGAACTACGGTCTGGTTCAAGAATATCGTCTCTCACGCTGCTACCGGCACATGGGTAAAAGGTATCATCAGCGGCGACTCCATTATTGTTCCCCTCGGCCAGATGGTTTATTGGTTCGAAGACGGTGATTATGGTATGCAGCTCGCTCGCGTGAAAGTGAATGGCAGCATCAACAATCCTACTACAACGACAAAGGGTGAATTCGTATTCATCATCAAGGATAATGACCTATACCTTCAGAATACAAGCGGCGACGCCGAGACCACGACCTATGATGGACTTGGACTCGTCTATACTGAGTATAGAGATGATAATGGTAAGATGCAGCCTGCTGGTGAGTGGGCCTACTATATTGACTATGAGAGCATCTTCCATTTCAAGGACGTCACACCCGTCACTCCTCCTGCAGCCTTGACCACCAGGCCGTATTCCATGGAATACCAGAGTACATCGGGCTTCCAGACAGGAAACCTCGTGGATGTGGGCTTCTATGACCAGGATGTCTATGTCTATGGTGTCAGTCACGACAATCTGCCCGATGCCTGGATGAAAGGCTCTGTCAGTGCGGATAAGATTGTCTTCCCCATGCAGTATGCCGGCCACATGGAGAGTTTCATGCTCTTCTTTTGCGGCGGCGAAGCCTACTATGACAGCGAGGCTTATGCTTGGAAGTATGTGCTTGGCGACGGCAGTGCCACCTTCGCCTTCGACCAGCGCACCATGAGTTTCCGCACCGAGGGCATGCTTGCCACGAATAGTGCAGATGACCATGTGGACCGCATCGAAGCTTATTTGGCCCCCCTCTTCCGTCCGTTTACTGAGAAGCCTGCCACGCCCGCTACACCTGGTATCCGTTTCTACCAGAACATGGGCGCCTTCACCATCGTGATGCTCGACCTCCCCCTGAAGGACACTGAAGGCAACTTCATCGATCCCGCCAAGGTCTCTTATCAGCTCTATATCGATGACGACGAACCGTTCATCCTCTATCCCGACGAGTACAAGGGGCTGACCGAACCTCTCTCAGAGGTGCCTTATTTCTTCCCTGCCGACAAACTCGAAGACTATTCGCGTTCCTATATCTATGAGCGCGGTTATGCCATCTACATCTTCCAGACAGGATTCGACCGCATCGGGGTGCAGACCATCTATCGTGGTGGCGAAGAAGAGCATCGTTCAGAAATTGGTTACTACGACATTGTACCTGTAGGCGTCAGTGGCATTTCGTCCGATGCTGGTGCTTCTGTCCAGCACTTCGACCTTACTGGCCGTCCCGTTTCTTCAAACCATAAAGGACTGACGATCAGCCGTGATAACAGCGGGCGAGTGGTAAAACACTTTCAGCGATAGGGAAATTCCCCTGTAGGTTTAGGAAAAATTGTTTTCGTATCTCGCTGTTTAACCGTACTTTTACACCAGTTAACCAAATAATTATTTAAAAAAATGAAGAATTACTACAACAAGATTTGGGCACTTAGCCTCATGCTCATGTCACTTATCAGCTTCAGCAGCTGTATGACCGATGACGATCGCATCGGAGAGGATCTTTACGGGATTTGGTATGGAGATTTCAACATGTATAATAGCAATGGTGAACATGCCATCAAAACCGAGCTTGAATTTATCACAGGAACGTGGAGATCAGATCATGGCGATGGTTATCAGAGAGACTACTATTCCCGTGGCACTGTTTCCAATGACTTCACCTGGGAAGTGAAAAATAGCAAACTTTATTTGACGTACCCGAAAAATCATAGTTTGGATTGTGTCATTGTGGATTACAAACTCACATATAACTATTTCACTGGATGCATAGCAAACCCCGAGACATTAGAGAACCTATTCTACTTCAATCTCAAGAATCTGGAACACTATAGTGAGGACTACGACTATGTAAAGGCTCAGAGAGCAGACATAGAGTATGACAATGAAATTATGAGCACTCGCGGCGTTTCCATGAATCAACCTGCTGAATGATCACTATTCAAATATCTGAAGAAATTAGAGAGCGGTGCCCCGAATTTGTGGGCACCGCTGTCTTTGCTACCGTTTCCAACAGCGAGTTTAGCGCCGTGCTCTGGCAGGAGATAGACCGCTTCATCGAAGACTACCGAAGCCGTTATACGATTGATAGTATCAAACAGATGCCATCCATTGAGGCTACCCGCTCGGCCTACCGGCGTTGCGGTAAAGATCCCAGCCGCTATCGACCCAGCGGAGAAGCCCTTGTCCGCCGCACCCTTCAGGGTAAGGAACTCTATCGAGTCAACACCCTCGTAGACCTCATCAACCTTGCCAGCATTGCCTACGGCTACAGCATTGGTGGCTTCGATGCAGATAAGATTGTGCAGGATTCCCATCTTTCCCTAACCCTCGGAATTGGGCGCGAAGACGAACCTTACGAAGGCATCGGGCGCGGGCCCCTCAACATTGCTGGCCTTCCTGTCTACCGCGATGCCCTTGGAGGCATCGGCACTCCCACCAGCGACCACGAGCGCACAAAACTCAGCCTCGAGACCACCCATCTGCTTACCATCGTCAACGGCTACGACGGTAATCGTCAGAACACACTCTCTTGTGCCCATTTCCTTCAGGATCTACTGCGCCGCTTTGCCCACTCCGATGGCGGAAAGGTTATTGAATTCTAAACGATGCTTCTTCTCAGTTGAAAAGGTCTACGCTCTCAGAACGAAGTCCACTCATCCGGTAAAAGATCATTTTTGTGCTTGCAATCAATAAACCTACTATCCAGTAGGAGTAGCCATCTTAAGGCATTTGACCTCGAGTTCCAGGAAATTCCAAAGGTGGAACTCGTGAGTTCCAGTACTGGAACTCGGCAGTTCCATAGGTGGAATTCTCGAGTTCCATAGGTGGAATTCGAGAATACAATAGGGGAACTCGACGACACGACCCTATCTGAAAGCGGGGAGGAAGCAGATAAGGAATGCTTGACGGGTTTTACTTAGCCTGACTGCCGTTGTTGCGATATCGTGAGGGTGGGGGACCATAGAGGACGCGCATACGTGTGGGATCATCGGGACGTATTTGGATGGGTCGCCCGGGAATGTTGGTGACGGATGATGAGTCCTTGGCGGCCTGACTCTCTTCCTTGGCAGCGCGTTTCCCCGACTTGCAGCCTCCGAATCCCAGCAGCACCAGCAGGCTGGAAAGAATGACGGTGGATAGTTTAGTTATCTTTTTCATAGGCTGTTGCTTTATTGCTTTATGTTTTATTGTGATAATCCGTTATTATGAAAAGTGGAGATGATGTTAATTATTCGGTTTCCTCGAAACGCTTCATGTGGCAGAGAATCGTTTGTCCGTTGTCATCGCGCAGGTGCATTCCGTTTCCCCGGCAGTAGCGCCAATGCCGACAGTCCTTGCAGTCTCCTGTCCGTCGCCAGTCGAAGGTGCGATGTGGCTGGTAGCGGTGTTCCCAGACGTCCATGAAGTCATCCTCGTAGATGTTGCCCTGATTATAATCAGAGCGGATGCTGGCACATGCGGCAATGGCTCCATCTGCCATGACGCTGCCCACGGTGATGCCCGCCTGACAATGGAAGAAATGATCGCGGACGTCGCCTTCGTAGTTTCCGAGGTATCCTTCGCAGCCGTAGCTGGCTTTGATGATCCCTTCCTTACGTGTTCTCTTAATGAACTCAAAGACTCCTCGAAACTCCTCGCCGGAGAGGCGCATATCGGGGTCGTTCTTGGCTCGTCCCATAGGGAAGATGGTGTAGATGCGCCATTCACGGACGCCTTTCTGGATGAGGAAGTCGCGGATGGCGGGCAGTTCAGAGTAATTGCGGCGGTTGACGCAAGTTACGCAGTCGAAGGTGATGTCGGATTTGACGAGCAGGTCTATCGCCTGCGATGCCATGCGGAAGGCATCCTTGTGGCCACGCAACCAGTTGTGATTCTCTTCCAGCCCGTCTAAGCTTAAGGCCACACTGTGCATACCAGCTTCGCAGAGAGAACGGAAACGTTCGGGGGTGAGGTAGAGACCGTTGGTGACGAGTCCCCAAGGGAATCCGCGGCGGTAAATCTCTGATGCCACCTCCTCCAGGTCGTCGCGCAATAGCGGCTCTCCGCCCGTCAGAATGACGAAGACGTCGTGGGGATTGCATTTCTTCTGCACGCTGTCGAGCACTCGCAGGAAGTCCTCGGCAGGCATGTCTTCGACTCCTGCCACGCGTTTGCAGTCGCTGCCGCAATGTCGACAATGTACGTTGCAGCGGAGTGTGCATTCCCAGAAAAGCTGGCGCAAAGGATGCTCGCGCTCGACCTGTTGGTAGAGCTTGCGGGCAATTTCGAGTGCCAAGTGGCGGCGAAGAGTCAGTCGTTCACTCATCTGAGTTGTCGTTTTCGTTCTGCAGGATGACCTGTTCTTTCACAGCGGCTTCGTTGTTCTCGGGCACAGAGTCACGATAGCTCGTTGGCGCGGGTCCATAAAGCACGCGCTCGTACTCGGGCAATGGGCCGTACTCATCTGGAGTGGAACAGCTGAATGCCGTTCCGAATCCCAATAGTGCCAACAACCCTTGAAGCACCCTGAAATAAAGTTTTCTTGTTGCCATAATAGAACTTATTTACTGCAAAAGTAGGCGTTTTTGCCGAAGGTAGCAAACAATTCACAAAGTTTATGACGTTTATTGCAACTTTTCACATTTCTTTTTCGTCTATGACATAAAGAAGCCGTAACTTTGCACCCGATTTCGACATTAAACACTATAATCTATTCATACAGCAGTGATTCACCTCGAAGGTATCCACAAAACATACGCTGGCGCGCAACCGCTTCATGTACTCAAAGGCATCGACCTCGATATTGCTGAGGGCGAGTTGGTAAGTATCATGGGAGCGTCGGGCTCAGGCAAGTCCACCTTATTAAATATATTAGGAATCCTCGATGATTATGATGAGGGAGATTACTATTTGGCAGGCACACTGATAAAGAATCTCAGCGAGACACGTGCTGCCGAGTACCGTAACCGAATGATAGGTTTCATCTTCCAGTCGTTCAATCTGATTGGCTTCAAGACTGCCGTGGAGAACGTGGAGCTGCCGCTCTTCTATCAGGGCGTTGGGCGCCGCCGTCGTCATGAGCTGGCGATGGAGGAACTGGAAAAGATGGGACTCACAGACTGGGCTGGGCACTATCCTAATGAGATGTCTGGCGGTCAGCGACAGCGCGTAGCTATAGCCCGAGCACTCGTTACACGTCCGAAGATCATCCTCGCCGACGAACCCACTGGAGCTCTGGATTCCAAGACGGGCGTAGAGGTTATGGAGCTGCTGAAACGGCTGAACCGCGAAGAACACATCACCATGATCATAGTCACTCACGACCCCTCGGTGGCCGCACAGACCAATAGGATTATCCGGATCAAGGACGGAGTGATAGAGCATTCATAATCCGAAATTCTTTTTAGGTTTTAAGTGAAACATATATGATAGAACTCATTGCTGAAATCTGGCAGACAGCACGGCGCAACAAGTTACGTACTTCGCTCACAGGATTTGCTGTGGCGTGGGGTATCTTCATGCTTATCGTACTGCTGGGAGCTGGCAATGGCCTCATCAATGCGAGTGAGGAGAACAACGACCGCTATGTAGATAACTCGATGGTGGTCTTTGGTGGTATGACATCCAAAGCCCACAACGGTCTGAAGGAAGGACGCGACATCCAGCTGGACGACAACGACTTGTATACCACTCAAAGCCGCTTCACCAAGAATGTTGACAAGGCAGGTGCCATTCTCTATGAGGGTGGTGCCACAGTCAGTTATGGCGAGAACTATGTCAGTAGCAGTCTCCGAGGTGTCTTTCCCGTAGATGCAGACATCAACAAAAAGGATATCGTGGCCGGTCGTTTCATCAACGATATTGACATCCGCGACCAGCGCAAGGTGCTCATCATCTCAGAGAATCAGGCTCGCGAACTCATACCCGGAAACCCACGTTCCCTGCTGGGTAAGGTCGTGAAGGTGGGCGAGATGGCATTCACGGTAGCTGGCATTGAAAAGGAAGATAAAAGCCGCATGAGCACGGAGATTACCGTACCGTTTTCCACCTTACAAACCATATACAATCGCGGCAACCATGTGGGACGTATCACCTTCACCTTCCATGGGTTAGCGACAGAGGCTGATAACGAGGCTTTCGAGAAACGCTATCGTGCCACCATCAACCGCCAGCACCAGGCAGCACCAGACGATGAGGATGCCATTTGGATATGGAACCGCTTCACCCAGGCGATGAAAATGGAAAAAGGTACACGTATTATCCGCACGGCGCTTTGGATTATTGGCCTCTTCACCTTGCTGAGTGGCATTGTGGGTGTATCTAATATCATGTTAATAACGGTTCGTGAGCGCACACGTGAGTTCGGAATCCGAAAGGCGATAGGTGCCTCACCTGCCAGCATTCTTCGAATAATCATCACCGAGAGCATCATCGTCACCGGCTTCTTCGGATATATAGGGATGTTGCTGGGCATTTGTGCGAACCTCTATATGGATGCCACCCTTGGCTCCAAACCCATCGAGACGGGACTGTTCACCACCACCGTATTCGTCAATCCAACCGTTGGCCTTGGCACCTGCTTCGGCGTCACTGTTGTTCTCATCATTGCGGGCACCATTGCTGGCCTCGTGCCATCGCTGAAGGCCGCACGAATCAGGCCCATCGAGGCGCTGAGGGCGGAATGAGAGGTCTGAGGGCATAAAGTTTAAAGCTTAGGGTTTAAAGTTTAGGGTTTAAAGTTTAAAGTTCAAGAGATTAAGAGTATAAGAGTTCAAGAAGATATATGATAGACCTCGACTCCTTTCATGAATTGTTGCAGACGCTGCTTCGCAACAAGACGCGCTCCTTCCTCACAGGATTCGGTGTGTTCTGGGGCGTGTTCATGCTCGTTGCCCTTATCGGTGGTGGTTCGGGTATGAAGGAGCTGCTGAACAAGAACTTCGAGGGCTTTGCCACGAACTCCGCCATGATTTGGGAACAGGCGACAACAAAACCTTATCATGGATTCCGCAAGGGACGTTATTGGAGTTTGACAACGGGCGACTTGCAACGCCTGCGCCTGCAAGTGCCGCAACTCGATGTCATATCGCCGATTAACTCCAAGTGGGGAGTGCAGGCCGTCTGCGGCGACCAGAAGTACAGCAGCAACGTAAAGGGATTGCTGCCCGAATATGCACTGGTGGAAGCTCCTACCATGTACTATGGCCGCTTCATCAATGAGATGGACATCGCCCAGCAGCGTAAGGTTTGTGTCATCGGCAAGAAAGTCTATAAGACGCTTTTCCCAAAGGGCGGAGACCCCTGCGGAGAGCTTATCCGCCTGGATTCTGTCTATTACACGGTAATCGGTGTGGATTATTCTTCAGGAAACATGAACGTCAACGGTTCGGCAGAAGAGTCTGTTTCCATCCCGCTCTCTTTGATGCAGCGTGCATTCAATATGGGCGATAACATAGAGATGATAGCTATCACGGCCCGTCGCGGTACGGCTATTAGTGACATCACGCCCCGTATCCGTGAAGTCATCGCACGTGCTCACGATATAGACCCTACAGACGAGAAGGCGGTAATGGTCTTCAATACAGAAGTATTGTTCGGCCTGCTGGATAACCTCTTTTCGGGTGTAGATTTACTCATTTGGCTGGTCGGTATAGGTACTCTGCTGGCAGGCGCTATCGGTGTGTCGAACATTATGATGGTAACCGTAAAGGAACGTACCACAGAAATAGGTATCCGTCGCGCCATTGGCGCCACTCCGCGCGTCATCCTCTCGCAGATCATTTCCGAGAGTATATTGCTCACAACCGTAGCCGGAATGAGTGGAATCCTCTTTGCTGTGCTCATCCTACAGATGATGGAGCTTGGCTTCACGGAAGATGGTATAGTACAATCTCACTTCCAGGTCTCATTCTGGACAGCTATTGGGGCAGCAGCTCTGCTTGCTGCTCTTGGCGTGCTGGCAGGATTGGCACCTGCAGGTCGGGCTATGGCCATCAAACCCGTAGATGCCATGCGGGAAGATTGAAGAGTTGAAAGATTGAAGATTGAAGATTGAAAAATTGAATAATACTATAATAAAATGAAAAAGGCTATTCGCGTCATCCTTGCTGCCCTTGTGGCACTCATCTTTATCGGAACTTTTGTGTTCCTCTACAAGAACTCACTCCCGAAGCCTGTACAGTACGAGGTCATCACTCCCGCTGTGCTCGACCTCTCACGAACCACTGTCGTTACGGGAAAGATTGAACCGCGCGATGAGGTGGCTGTGAAGCCCCAGATAAGTGGTATCATCACAGAATTGCTGAAGGAAGCCGGACAGCGAGTGGAAGCTGGCGAGGTGATTGCCAAGCTGAAAGTCATTCCCGATATGAACCAACTTGCTTCGGCTGAGAGCCGTGTGCGCCTATCCCAATTGAACCTGGAACAGGCAAAGGTGGATTACGAACGACAGAAGACACTCTACGACAAAGGACTTATCAGCGCCAACGACTACGAGAAGGTGCGGCAGAGCTACAACCAAGCTCGTGAGGAAGCGAGCATAGCTCAGGAGCAGTTGGAACTCACGCGGGATGGTGTCTCTGCCTCCAATGCCAGCAGCAGCAACACCCTCGTACGATCCACCATCAGCGGCATTATTCTGGATATTCCCGTGAAGGTCGGTAACTCAGTTATCCTCTCGAATACGTTCAATGATGGAACCACAATAGCCTCTGTCGCTGATATGAGCAAACTTATCTTTAGGGGTAATATCGATGAGACCGAGGTGGGACGCTTAACGGTTGGTATGCCTATGGACATCACTATCGGTGCCCTTCAAGACCTCCGTTTCTCTGCTTCGCTGGAGTACATTAGTCCAAAGGCTACAGCTACTACGGGTGGTGCCAATCAGTTCGAGATTAAAGCTGCGGTAAGAGTACCCACAGATTCCCTTGGCGGTTCTGCCGCCCTCATCCGCAGCGGTTACAGTGCCACTGCCAATATCGTTCTTGAGAATGCCAACCAGGTCCTTACCATTCCTGAAGCTGCTATCGAGTTCTCTGGCGACAGTACCTTCGTCTATATTGTGAAGAATCCTGGTGCTAAAGAGCTCGAATACGAGCGCCGACAGGTTCAGACGGGCCTCTCGGATGGTATCAATATCGAAGTACGCTCAGGACTGAAAGCCGAAGAGCGCGTTCGCGGAGGTATCATCGTCAAGGAAGATGACAACAATTAGTCTCCTGATGAACGCCTGACGACAGTAAACTGACAAATATCAACAAAAAACCGCATGGGAGCTGAAAAACTACGGCTTTCGTGCGGTTTTCTGCATGAATATGTTTATCTTTGCGGCCAAAAAGTGATAAAAAGAGAAGTATATGCAAGAAAACAATTCTGCAAACACAACAACTCCTATAGCAAAGGATATCGTTGATGGACTGATTGCCAATCTTGGCATTCAGGACTTCGCCAAAGCCACAATCCGCGAAGTGAAGCAAGTAGCCGCTATGGCTGAACAGCAGAGTGGGGTAGAGTTCATCAAGATGGAAATGGGAATACCGGGACTGCCGGCAGCCGAGGTGGGCGTTCGTGCTCAGATAAAGGCGCTGGAAGAGGGCATCGCTCACTCGTATCCTGATATTCAAGGTTATCCAGAGCTCAAGCGTCAGGCTTCGCGTTTTGTGAAGGCCTTCATCGGCGTGGATATTGCTGCTGAAGGCTGTGTGCCTGTCTGTGGTTCTATGCAAGGAACCTTCGCTTCGTTCCTTACCTGCTCACAGGCCGATAAGCGTAAGGACACCGTGCTGTTTATTGACCCCGGTTTCCCTGTTCAGAAGATGCAGCTGCAGGTGCAGGGCGTGAAGTACGAGACGTTCGATGTCTATGATTTCCGTGGCCCCAAGCTTCGTCCAAAGCTGGAGAGTTACCTTTTGCAGGGCAATATCTGTGCCATCGTCTATTCCAATCCCAATAATCCTTCGTGGGTTTGTCTGACCGAGAGCGAACTGCAGGCTATTGGTGAACTCGCTACGCAGTACGATACGATCGTGATGGAAGACCTTGCCTATTTCGCTATGGATTTTCGCGAGGACCTCAGCGTGCCGTTCCAGCCGCCCTATCAGCCCACCGTGGCCCGATATACCGATAACTATATGCTGCTCATCAGCGGTTCGAAGGCGTTCTCTTATGCCGGCGAACGAATCGGGGTGGTATGCATCAGCGATGGGCTCTTCCACCGCCACTATCCAGACCTTGGAGCACGCTACGAAGGACTGCCCTTCGGCCTCGTCTTTTCCACCCGTATGCTCTATGCTCTCAGCAGCGGTACCAGCCATTCGGCACAGTACGCCTTGGCAGAGATGTTCCGTTCTGCCTGCGACGGAGAGTATCGTTTTCGTGATGAAGTGATAGTTTATGGGAAACGAGCCCGCAAACTGAAAGACATCTTCTTACGCCATGGTTTCCATATCGTCTATGATCATGATCTTGACCGTCCTGTGGCCGACGGTTTCTACTTTACTATCGGCTATAAGCAGATGACCAGTGGCGAACTCGCCCAAGAACTGATGTACTATGGTGTCTCAGCTATCTGCCTCATCACCACCGGCTCTCATCAGGAGGGCCTTCGCGTCTGCACCTCTTTCATCGAGGACCATCAGTATGCTCTGCTCGAAGAGCGAATGACTGTCTTTGAAAAGAATAACCCTTGAGGTTTATGGGTCTCATAGGACTTATAGGTCTCATAGGTCTCATCCTAATAATTTTTTAACCCCAATTCACTATGACAAGAAAATCTATTTTCGCTAAGGCGACACTGGCGGTAGCATTAGCTATCTTCAGTAGCACGGCGGCTATGGGACAACAAGATTCCATCGCCCAACAACAACCTACACTCCTTCGTAGAATAGTAGGAGAGAAAGCCCCCGACTGGGCAAAAGATGTCGCTGACCGCATTCAGCTTCACGGCTATGCACAAGGTGGATACACCTTTACTCACAAAGGCGGTGCCAACACCAACACTTTTGATTTAAAACGCGTCCTTTTCTGGGTCAATGCCCGAATCACCGACCGCTGGTCATTCCAATTCATGCACGACTTCTCGAGTGTCGTTCAGGAATATTATACAGACTTTCGCATTACTAAGAACAATGCCCTTACAGTTCGCATTGGACAATTCAAGAATGGTCTGACACTCGAGAATCCCCTGTCTCCTACATCCATGGAAGCTATAGATGTATATAGCGAAGGTGTCACGTTCCTCTCGGGTTGTGGCAGCGACCCCCTTATGGGTGTGCAGTATGGCCGTGACCTCGGACTGGCCCTCTTCGGCGAAACCAACAACGGCAAGCTACGCTATGAGTTGGAAGTCATGAATGGACAGGGAATTAACAAAAAAGACGGCAATAATTTCAAAGACTTCATAGGCCGCCTGGAGTACCGCCCCATAACAGGGCTGAACCTGGTGGCCACAGGGCAGATAGGCCGAGGACATAATATCCTCACCGATGGCAAAGTGTCTGTCTTTAATCCCACCATCCAAAACGGACAGGACTACAAGCGCAACCGCTGGACCATCGGTGCCGACTACAAGTGTAATTACTTCAAGGTCCACGGCGAATACCTCGAGGGCTACGACGGCGATGTCGTCAGCCGTGGCGGCTATGTCACGGGTTCCGTGCCCCTCGGCACGCCCAAGGTGGAGTTCGTCGGATCTTACGACTACTTCAACTACAACACCGCCCTTGGTTACGACGTGCACAAGGCCATCGCCGGCTTACAGTACTGGTTTTTCAAGAAGTGTCGCGTGCAGGTGCAATACGTATATAAGAGTGCCTATACTTCCGCTCAGTCAGGCAATCCTGCCCCGCAGTTCATTCGCGATGGCAACCACGCTGTGATGTGCCAGTTGCAAGTCCGCTTCAACTAACGACCCACCCCTCACCCTCCCTGTGAGGGAGGGAGTGGTCACCTTCAAGAAGAGTAATTAATCAAGTATTATCCAATATATTAAAAATGGCCCAATAAGCCCCGAAGTAGCAAAACAATCTACTCCCTCCCTCACAGGGAGGGTGAGGGGTGGGTCTTGATCCTATGTTCATAAAAGTACTCTTGACCATCATCTTCCTGGCCGTGATGGTAGGTGTGGGACTTTATTCCCGCAAACAGGCCAGCTCTGTCGAGGGGTTTGTCCTCGGCGGACGTAATGTAGGTCCTTGGCTTACGGCTTTTGCCTTCGGCACATCATATTTCTCTGCTGTCGTCTTCGTGGGCTATGCAGGACAGTTCGGCTGGAAGTACGGTCTTTCCAGCGCCTGGATCGGTGTAGGTAATGCCGTGATAGGTTCCCTGTTGGCATGGCTCATCCTTGGTCGTCGTACGAAGCTGATGACGCAGCATATCGAGAGTCGCACCATGCCCGATTTCTTCGGCACACGCTTCAACAGCCAGAGCCTACGAGTCGTGGCCAGCGTCATCGCCTTTGTCTTTCTTATTCCCTACACAGCAGGTGTGTACAGCGGAATCTCCCGACTCTTTGAGATGGGCTTCAATATCCCTTATGAGTACTGTGTAGTCATCATGTCTGTCCTCACCGCCGTTTATGTCATACTTGGTGGCTACAAGGCCACAGCGCTGAACGACTTCATCCAGGGCATCATCATGCTTTTCGGCATCGTCACCGTGATTTTTGCCGTCCTCAATGCTCAGGGCGGACTGGCCAATGCGGTATCGAAGTTGGCTGTTATACCTTCCGATGCCGACCCCACTGTGAACGGAGGTTTTGCATCCTTATGGGGACCCGATCCGTGGGGACTGCTCGGCGTTGTCATCCTGACCTCCCTCGGCACCATGGGACTGCCCCAGATGGTGGGTAAGTTCTACAGCATCACCGATGAGAGCGCCATTCGTCGCGGCACGATCATCAGCACCATTTTCGCCTTCATCGTTGCAGGTGGCTGTTACTTCCTCGGCGGTTTTGGCCGGCTGTACGACCCTGTCATCAATGAGGCTACAGGCAAGATTGCCTTCGATTCCATCGTGCCCGCCATGCTTGTCACCCTGCCCGATGCTCTCATCGCCCTTGTTGTACTCCTGGTTCTCTCGGCATCCATGAGTACTCTGGCTTCCCTCGTCCTTACCTCCAGCTCCACCATGACCCTCGACTTGATTTATCGCGACAAGAAGGCTCTGCCGGGCGAAGTAGAGGAGGGTAGTATTGATGATGTCGTCTCCGAGAGAATCGAGCGCCGCAAGGTCGTAGTCATGCGCGTTCTCATCGTATTCTTCATTGTCATCTCCTTGATGATAGCCCTGAACCCGCCCACCTTCATAGCCCAGCTGATGGGTATCTCGTGGGGGGCACTGGCAGGTGCCTTCTTGGCTCCCTTCATGCTCGGTCTTTATTGGCGTGGCGTCACCACAAGTGCCGTATGGGCTTGTTTCGCATGGGGCGTAGGACTCACCGTTGTTAACATGCTTCTCGGTAATCCTATCAATCCTATTAACTGCGGTGCCATCGCTATGATTGGTGGCTTCCCCGTCGTCGTCATTGCCAGTTTGGTTACTCCTAAGATGCCCCGTCAGCTTGTCGACCACATGTTCGCTTGCTACAAGAAGTGACTCGGAGTTTGCCTCCGATATCCTCATAATTAAGTAGGTGATCAAATACATAAACACACCTACTGGAAAAAACTATGTAAAATAGATTTGATTACCTACTTAACTCAAACAACACTCACAACAATGAGACAACTATTCCTTTTTGCCTGCAGTTGTCTGCTCTCGGTCTGCAGCTATGGCCAACAGCAGCTGGGACAGCGCCCCAGGGTGAAGTCGCCCGTAATCAATGTGGATGGAACGGTGACTTTTAACTTCTATGACCCATCTGCCTCTGCCGTCAGTGTCAACGGTGATTTCGAGGAGATACGCAACCAGCGCTTGCAGATGACCAGGCAGGAGAATGGCGTGTGGACAGTCACAACGACAGCTCCCCTGGCACCTGAGTTGTATTCCTATAGCCTTAATGTCGATGGCCAGCGCCTTATCGATCCTGCCAACAGCTATGTGAATCGCGACATCGCCACATTGAGCAATATCTTCATTGTCAGCAGGAGTGCCGACGACAAGGGGCACCTCTACTCCGTGAACGACGTACCCCACGGCACCTTGAGCCGTGTGTGGTACGACAGCCCCACCCTTGGCCAGCAGCGCCGCATGACGGTATATCTGCCTCCTGCCTACGACGGCAAGAAGCAGTTCCCTGTGATGTACCTGCTCCACGGTCATGGCGGCGATGAGACGGCTTGGGGCGATCTCGGCCGTGCCTCGCAGATCATGGATAACCTCATCGCCGAGGGCAAGTGCGTGCCGATGATTGTGGTGATGCCTAATGGCAATCCCACCTGTAATGCAGCTCCTGGCTGGTGGCACGAAGGAATGTACACTCCTGATGGCAACGCCTTCCGTGACCGAGGTGCCAAGGCCTCGATGGAGGAAAGTTTCATGGATATCGTGAACTTCGTGGACGGCCACTACCAAACGATCAGGGAGCGTTCTGCCCGTGCTGTGACAGGCCTTTCCATGGGTGGCGGCCACACTTTTGGCATCTCGCGCCTCTATCCCGAGACCTTTGACTACTATGGCTTGCAGTCCGCTGCCTGTCGCATGCCCCAAGATAGGGCAGAGTTCGATCAGCAGATGTCCCGACTCTTTGCTTCGAAGCCCAAACTCTACTGGATAGCTATCGGCAAGGACGACTTCCTCATGCAGATGAACACCCAACTGCGTCAGTATCTTGATGAAAAAGGCTACACCTATGAGTACTATGAGAACGATGGTGGCCACATCTGGCGCAACTGGCGTATCTACCTCTCGATGTTTGCTCAGAAGCTTTTCAAGGACCTTGTCTCTCAGCCCCGAATCTCCATCTTCTTCGACCACGTGGCAGAGATTTCCCGCCAGGAGAAGATCAGCATCACAGAGGCCGCCCAGCGCGTCAGGCAGTTGGGCGTGGAAGGTATCGATGTGCGCGTAGGCATGCCCGATTCCCAGCTGCGAATGCTCGACTCTCTGGGCTTCCAGCACGCTTCGGCCATCGCCGACATCAACTTCATCCGTGGTGCGCAGCCAGAGGCCACACGCAAGGCTCTCGACTTCATGCACCGCTACAACTACACCCGCTTGCTCATCATCCCCGGCCTGCTGCCCGAGGATGCAAGCCCTGCCCTCATGGAAGAGGTCTGTGAGCGCGTGGCGGCATTTGTCACAGAGGCTGCAGAAGAAGGCATCGACGTCATGGTCGAAGACTACGACAACCCCCGTTCGCCCTGCTACAACACAAGCACGCTCGATCGCCTCTTCGCAGCCTCTCCACGCCTCAACCACGTCTTCGACACCGGCAATTACCTCTTCTGCGGCGAGGACGTGTTGACCGCCCTACGCCATGCTCGCCAACGCATACATCACGTCCACCTTAAGGACCGCAAGGCTCAGCGCGACTATGCCTCGCTGCCCGTTGGCACCGGCATTGTACCCCTGAACGCCGTTCTTTCAGAACTGCTGCACAGCGGCTACGACGGCTGGTTCACCGTCGAGCACTTTGGAGCCCCCTCCATGCTGGAATACACCCGACAGTCCGTTGCCAATATCCGCGCAGCCTGGGGTGCCACACAGTAACCTCCCTCTACGGAAGCAAAAACTCCCCGCCGCAGACCACCCTGCAGCGGGGATTCTCTTATTCGTCATCTTGTTGAAAAAACAAATGCACTTTGCACATTTGCACATTCTTCGCTGTGCCTTTGACTACATCAGTTTGCGGAACTTGCCTTTGTCTTCGCCCTTGGTGATTTTCTGCGCCATACCGTCAGCCTGAAGGCGGCGGATCTTGCTGTTGATACTGTTCGTGTTACCCTCGTAACCAAAGCAGATATCGATGTCGTGAGCTGTGAAGATTGTGGGTAGGCGACGAAAACCGACAATGGTCTTCTGCTGAAGGCTGTGCTTCGCTGCTTGTTCCGTCTGACGGTTCTCGTAGAGTTCTTCTCCTGTGGCGAGGAAGAAATGCTGTTGAAAGGCGAAGTGGGCGTTGACGATAAGCAATGCCAACTGACGGTCGTACTTATCTGTCTGGAAGTCCGGACCGCACTTCCAACGTCCGTCGGCATCCTGTACCATCTGATCCCAGTGGCGGACGACGATGAAGGGGAGTGCGTAGTTCATTCCGTGCCAGTAGGGACGCTTCACCAAGTCCTCCAGCGCCTTGGAGCCGTTCTCCTTGGCATCGGCCATACGGCGTGCTGTCCAGTCGGTGAGAATCGTATCGATGTCCTTGCACGGTATTTCTCCCTTAGTACCATCAAGTTGGTAGGCTATCTGACGGAGTGCTTCGTCGCGCTGGCGGTCTTCCTCAGTATATTCACGCGCCTCGCGCATCTCGAAGTTGCTGTCACCGAGGGGCACGGCCGTGATGCGGAACAGCAATCCTCGCGCAAAGTTGAAGGTCGTATTCTGCTTGGCCAAGGCGTCTTCGGTGCCGCTGTACAGGGCATTGAAGTGAACGTCGTACTCGCCCACTATCGAGCTGGAAGTTTTGAGATAAGCGCCATCGGGTTCGTTGTGGAAGCCCTTCAGGAAAAGCTTTTCGATGTCCATGTATGATTTTCGCATCTGGGCGAGAAGGTTATCGAGTTCTGGGTTAAACTGGCTGACATGGAGTGGCCACGCTTCGCCATCAATATCCTCGATTGCATTGTATTCCGCCTCGCGAACGGCGGCAGCCGAAGTCTCAGAAGGCATACAACGAAAGATTCCCTTCGGACGCGGTGTCTTGTTCTTCTCGCCACCTGACTTCTGATCGCGCTCCTGATTCCACGCGTTGAGGGCCTTAATCTGTGCCTCGTCAGACTTCTTGACGGGTTCCATAAGCAACTTGTAGAGTTGGACTGCGATGTGCTTGCCACTGCCCGAGCGACCTATCAGCTCCAAGATGCTATTGAGGCGGCACTTGCGCCCAGGTTCCATGCCAGAGCGATACCAGCAGCGAGTCATCAACGTCATCAAGAAGGCACCTGCAACGAAGAGAGCGGCGATGTAATGACGACGCTTCAGACGATGGCACAGCAATTTCAGCAACGGGAACTGCGGGAACAGCTTCTCCACCTCTTTACCTATACGTTCCAGCGTTTGGAGGATGTTGTCTTGAATAGCGTCTGCCAATCCCAACGCCTTGTTGTGGGCCTCGCGTACCAGCACGCTGTACTTGCGCCCTGCCACCGCTTCCACGGCCTTGCGCATCTCCTTCGATGGCTGCGGATCGCTGAAGTTCTCGCTCTCGCGTTTGTGCAGGCGCTTCTGGGCTGCATCGACGATGCGGTCTATCTCTTCTTGACCGCGCTCGCAGATGATTTCCTCCACGAACTTCTGCTGTTGCAGCACGTGACGCGTGAGGGTAGCATTGCCGTCAAGCAGGATGAGCATGTCGCCACACAGCTTCAAGGCAAAATTGTGGCGAGAGCCTGCGGGGACGCCGTTGGGCAGCATGGCGTTGATGATGTCCTGCACCTCACAGCCGAACACCTTCACGGTCTTCAAGTCCTGCGGCAGGGCACTCTCTGCCAGCTCCTTGGCTGCCTCGGCATCCTCGGTGGCGGTTACAGACTCGACAGGACTATCGTCCTTATCAAAATGGTTCTCAGGATGGGTGGGGCCGCAATTTCCCACACCCTGGCGGTAGGACTCGCCGAACTGACGGTCGTACTCGTTGTCAAATAATTCTTTTTCAGTCATTTTCAAGAATTTTTGAGGAGTTAAACATTATAAAATAAATTCTCTTCATCGATAAAATAAATATCCTCGCGGCAAGGGGCATAGCTGATGCGGCAGGCGTCGATGCAGCTGTCATCCACCACAGGCTTTCCCGTCGTGCCGCGTACGCCCAGCAGGTTCAAGTCGCGGGCGAGGCATACTTGGCAGTCGGCAATGTTTCCGAGCCCCGAGCGCCATTCTGCCACCAAGCGAAGACCTTCGCCGGAGCTGGTCTTGTGGGCCAGACGAATGCGCCACGGGAAGCCTGCCACCTGCGTGCGCTGGAATACCTCGTAGGGGTCCATAGGCAAATGGTCGCCGTCGAACATAAAGAGACCGCTCAGATGAATGCCCTCCAACTTACGGCGGCGGCGCTTCACGGGCTTGCCCTCTGCATCCAGAACGGGGTTGTTCAGTTTGTCCAGCACGGGCAACGGGTCGAAACTGCGGGCACCGAAGACGAAGCACGGCAACCACATCTTCAGGTCGTTCGTCCACGTCAGCAACTTCTCGGGCATGCTCTTCTGGCGGAATGCCGCACCCGCACGGGGCTTGACCTCCTGCTTCAAACAGAACTGCTGGAAGTCGCTGCGGCGTGTCCAGGGCGTGAGATCCAGCCCCTTTGCCACAGCCTCGGCCACAGCACGACGGGTGGCAATCTTCCAGGCCACGGCTCCGCTGTCCACTGTCTCGTTAAACAATGCGAGGGTGCAGGGCACGATCTCGCCATTGAATTGGTTCGATTGAAATACAAAACGATAATTCTGTTCCATACGCGCGTTCCTTATTTATTATTAATAGTGGGGTTAATTAGCTCAGAGCGGTGGCGGCCCACGCAAACATTCATCTGCGCCTGCGCCTGCAACAGCATACGCTCTATCTGAGGGCCGCAGGGCAGCGTGGCGAGTATCTTCACTTCGCCGGCGGCGGTATCCAACCAAATCTGCAAGCCTTGGCCGTTGTCCAACAGCATGCGTCCTTCCAAGCTCTCGGGCAGCGTCGGCTTCTGTTTCTGCTCGCTTTCGGTCAGGAACGTGAACTGCTCGAACAGTGCGGCAACGGGGTCGGCGCAGTCCTTGGCATCGACGTTCAAGTGCAGGCTATAGGAGCTTTCCTTTTCGCCTTCGTTCAAATAGAACGACGAGCTGGCCAACTGCTTCAAAATCTTTCTATTAGATTCGCGTGTGCCTGCGGGAACAAACTCACAAAAGCCATTGTCCCAGCGATTCAGCTTGCCCTTCAAAGTCTCCTGGGGCTTTGATTTTGGGCGGGGGATGTAGTTGTTTTCTTTAGCCATATCTTTACAACATTTAAATTGTTTTGACGCTGCAAAGGTACGGCATTTTCAAATTCTGCGCAAATATTTCCAACTCTTATTCAATCGATTACACAAGAAAGGCACCCTGCAAGGGGGTGCCTTGGGGGTGCCTCGTGGGGTGCCCTGACATTAGAGCTAAGGGGTGCCCTCGATTAATCTGACGAATTAGCGTTTTCTGACGAATTATTATCTTCCCAGTTCGGGCAAATCTTTTTTGCAACATCTGGCGATAACTTGCCGAAGATGTTTGCCAATTCCAAATCATCTTCATTGCTGAAATATTTGCATAGTTCCTGTTCGAGCTTGCGCGTTCCCCAACCGAACAATTTACTCAACATCGGTGCTAAAGTTTTTTTATTGGTATAGGTGATACCGAGTAGTTCTGCCAGCTTTATTCCAAATAAAGCTGTCAGATGCTGGTTAATTCCCTTTTTCTTCTCTTTGTAAGCCTCCAATTCCTCCTCCAATTCTTTAATACGAGCCTGTAATTGAGCTGAATCAGATGTCGAATCGACTGGCGATTTTGCAATGTTCTGTGTTTTCTCCTCTTTTATCAGTTTCCTGATTACTTGTTTTCTCATGCATTGTACAGCTTCTTCTGTATTCTTGATTGGGGCAAAGCCTTTGAAATAGCTTTCTACCACGCCACTCTTTTCCAGCATGAATGCATAAAGTTCAGTCGCTTTCCTTTCCCATCTCTTTGCCCATTTTACGTCATCCTTAAAAGTCGAAAGAGTCTTGGCGTAAATATAGGTAGCCCACAGTAAATCAATACGCAGTTCTACCGACGCACTTGATATTGCCAATGTATTTTCGCTCGGGTACATAACGATATCCTGTTCCCATATTTTAAACTCAAGCTTGATAACCTCTATATAATCTGTAATGGTGGCTTTCCATAGGTCAGTGTCTGCTGCTGAAATAAAATGAGCAGCCAAGGTCATGAAGTCAAACGTCCTTATACGACTATCTAGACGGAAGTCTAAATCGTCTTCTCTGTCGTCATCGTCCGCTTTTTCGCTATAAAGATATTCCTGTATGGTATAAGCCAAAGAGTCTAAAAAGGGAATCCGTTCAAAGGTTTCGAATTGCGTATTATTAAAGAATAATCGTTCGAAAGTTTGTATTGTTATTTTCTTCATTCTTTTGTCAATTCTTGATACAATTATTATATAACAAAAGGGTTAACCCCTCTGTGTTCTTTTATTCACTACTTAATCCTCTTGTTCATAATAATATGAATAGTCAATGCCCTTCATAAAGATTTCGCGGTCGTCAATACGGTCTGTCATTGCCCCTTGGAGCAACGACTTAATGGCACGGGCATCCGTCGTACTCTGCTGCATGGCCGCCAAATAGGCTTTCTTGTCTATTTTACTCCAATCCACGCACAGCTTCAGACGCGCCTTGAAGATAAGGTCCAACCAGATGCGCGTACTGCGACCATTGCCCTCCATAAAGGGATGAGCCACATTCATCTCTACATATTTGTTGACTATCTCATCGAATGTGTTCTCTGGCATACCTTCGATCATCCTCAGATTCTGCTTAAGATACTCTGCACGGCAGAACAGGGTTCCGTCTTTCCAAATGGTCTTGGTGCGTATCTGACCGGCAAAGTCGTATAGACCGCCAAAGATATATGCGTGAATTTGTTGCAGGCATTCAATGGTTCCTGGCTTCATGCTGTTGAGCAAACCGCTCTCAATGAGTGTATAGGCTTTTTTCTTGCTCTGCCCGTCAATGCTGCTGTCGCTATAGGTAAACCAGCTGAGGAAGGCGTTGGCACGATTATTAGGATAATGCTGAGCTACCGTCTGCACGCACGCTGCATCCAGCGCATCTGCAAATCGCTGCTTACCATCAGGGGCTTGGAATTTGAAGTCGTGAGTGACACTCACGAGTTGAATGCCATCGCCCGAAAATTTCTTTTTCAGCCATCGCCAGTAGTTACCAGCCTTCACATAGTCATCCTCATCGTTGATGGCACGCACAATGTCTGTGGCAGCAAACCACCACTTCGAGTGCTCCTCGTCCCATACGGCGCGCACCTCACGGTCGTTGAAGAATCTTATTGACTTCTTGCTCATAATATCTTCTTAGGTATTAACCCTTCTGCATTGTCAGTTCTTGATACTTAGGGTATTTCATGTTTCGGGCACAAAGATACACATTATTTTTGAGACAGCCACAAAATTTGGCGGAAAATTGTGCAAATGTGCAAAGTGCAAACGTTTTTCGGAAAATGAAGAAAGGAAAATGGTTGTAATATAATAGTAATATTATATGTAATATATTAATATATAAATAATTATAGTATATACTATACTCTAATCTCCTCTTTCGCGCTCGGCTTAAAGTATTTGCACTTTGCACATTTGCACATATCGTTGCCTGCCGAAAGACGTAACGTCCTCCGCCGAAAGCCGTCACGTCCTCCACGAGAAGACGTGACGTCTTATTCCTCAGAACGTAACGTCTTCCACCAAAGGGCCTGCGATGGCAACAAAACAGATGGTGAAATATTAACAAAAATAATTGCTGAAAACCACGAAAAAAGTGCCTAAAAATTTGCATATCTCGCTGATTTTTCGTACCTTTGCAGTGTCAAAATAAAAAAGATAATGTATAATTGATAATGTATAATGTATGATTTGGCTGCGCGCGCCGATTTGACATGCTACATTTGACATTTGACATTCGCTTTCCGATTGACAACAACCACTTTCATTAACCTTAACTCCCGAAGCCCCAATAGGAGTTTCTCCGAAAAACCTGAAAAACACACACGGAGATTAGCAGGGGGCACCAAGTACTATGAAGAAGATTCAGTATTCCCTGGCCCTGATGGCCAACCCCATCCACGAAGGAGACCCCAAGAAGGCCTATGCCAACCTCCAGCTCACCGGCATCGTAGGCACCCGCGAACTCGCCCAGCACATCATCGAGCATGGCTCCACGTTCAGCCGCGGCACCATCGAGGGCATCATCAGCGACCTCGGCGTCTGCGTGCGTGAGTTCATCCTCCAGGGCTATAAGGTCGTCCTCGGCACCATCGGCTCCCTCGAACCCGAGATCAAGAGCAGCGGCGCCATCAGCCTCGAAGCCTTCACCGAGAGCAACATCGAGGACTACTACGTCAACTTCCGCCCCAGCGACGACCTCTCCGGCCTGCGCGCCGACGCCGAGTTCGAGCAGACCACGACCCGCGCCGCTCAGAAGGCTACCCTCAAGGCCCAGAAGGCTGGCGAGACCACTGCCGACTGGACTCCCAAGGACGATGAGGAGGAGCAGGAGGAGCCCGAACCTTAAGAAGGTTGAGACGTTCTCCAAGTGTGGAGCGTCACAAGGCGCCGAGCGCTTGAAGTGTCAAGAGTCAAGAGTCAAACGACCAAAGGTCGAGCGGAAACGTTGAAAAGGTTCTTGGAGTAACGTTGAAGCTGAATTGGAGCTCCGCCCTGTTGTGAAAACGGGGCGGGGCGTTTTTGTATCTACGGCCTTCGTGTTTCTTTGCGCGCACGCGTATGTGGCGTACATTATATTTTTTTCTTTCGCTGAATGGGGGGAGTATGGCGGGCTGTTTGCGGTTTCATTAGGGGCGGATGAAACGGGAGTTGTGTTTTTTGGGGTCTGCGGACGTTTGAAGATGGTAAAATGTACACTTATTGCGCAAAAATTAACGAAAAGTGGGGTAGTAGGGGGGTGAATCGTATGTTATATAACATAAGTTGACGTTTTTTTAGGTCTTTTCTTGATTTATTTGTAAAATAAGCTATAAATTTGCTGCGATTATGCAAGACGCTTACATTGCTGTTGAACTAACGGTGGGCCGAGGTGTCGGCGATTAAACCAAAAGGAAATCAAGTAAATAACATATTAACAACAAATGGAAAACAGTTTTCTCAAACGAAGACTCACAAAAGACGTGAGTCGAATGTTTGCTGCTGTGATGCTCGTCGGTGGAACGATGGGCTTGTCGTCGTGTCAGGACGACTTGCTCACGGGCACTCCGACGTGGCTGGGTAGCAGCATTTATGAAGAGCTGGAGAGCCGGGGTGACTTCAAGACCACGCTGGCCCTCATCAATGATCCAGACCTGACGGAGACGAACTATCCGGAGATGCTGCGCCGCACGGGCAGTGTCACCCTGTTCGTGGCCGACGATGCGGCGTGGGAGCGTTATCTGGGTGCCCGCGGCGTGCAGTCGGTGAATGACCTCTCGAAGGCCGAGAAGAAGAACTTGCTGAAGGGTGCGATGATCAACAACGCATACCTCATCGAGTTGCTGAGCAACAAGCCGGGCAATCCTCCGGGCGAAGGCGTGTATATGCGACGCGCCAGCCGCGTGGACATCACGGACTCCGTGCCCGTGGTACTGGCGAAGGAAATGCCGCTGCTGAACCCTGCCCGCACCGAGGTGGACCTCGAGGGCAACGTGTATCAGGTGGACTACTGGCAGGCGGTTCGCGGACGCGGCAGTATCCTGCTCTACAAGGACAACAATGCTCCGACGATGGTGCACTTCACGCCCGACTTCATGATCAGCAATGACTTCGTGAAGGAGGATATCCAGAAGCTGACGAACGGAGCCTGCGAGGATGTGGACCGCTCCTACATCAACGGACTGCCCATTGCGAAGAACGACGGGCGATGGGCCGACAAGGACGTGAACACCGACGGCTCGGCAAAGAAGTTCCTGCAGGACATCACCTGTCAGAACGGCTACATCCACGTGCTGGAGCAGGTGCCCGAGCAGCTGCCCAACATGGCTGAGATCATCCGCACGAAGCCGCAGTTCAAGATCTTCAGCTCGCTGCTGGAGCGCTACAGCTATCCTCAGTTCATCGGCGTGCGCGAGCTCAATGGCAAGAGCGACTCTATCTTCGTCAAGCGCTACTTCAACAACGGCCGCGAGGAGCACGCACTGAGCACCATCACCGAGACGGGAGCCACGATTCCTGCCGTGCTGCCCTTTGATCCGGGATGGAACACCTATGCTATCAATACGACGAACAACGAAATCACATCCAGCAACGATGGTGCGGCGATGTTTGTGCCCACCGACGATTGGATGAATTATTATATCACCCAGGGCGACGGTAAGCCCATCGGCGTGAAGTATGGCTACAACTGGGACAACGTGCCCGACGCCATTGTGCTGCCGTTCCTGAAGAACTGCATGAAGAGCAGCCTCATCTCCACCACTCCGAGCAAGTTCACCAACGTGAAGAACTCGCAGTCCGAGGATATGGGACTCACGAGCGAGAAGGTGGACAGCTGCTTCATGGCCTGCAACGGCGTGGTCTATCAGATGGATGCCGTGTATGTGGCTCCCGAGCACCAGAGCGTGTTCTTCCCCGTCACCCTGCGCCAGGATCAGGATATGAGCACGATGTACCGCTTCATATCCGACACGCGCTACAAGCCGCCAACATCCGACTACACGCTGAACTGGACGGGCTATGAGAACGAGGCCTACGTGAACTCCATGGCTTCCACCTACAGCTTCCTGCTGCCGAAGGACGAAGCCTATCAGGGCATCATCGATCCCTTCAGCATCTATGAGAACAAGCCCGCTGCCTACCACTATTTTGTCGACACGCAGAGCAAGACCTTCCCCGTCTCGGCAGAGGTATTCCAAGTCGACACCACGGGCAATCAGATGATCATCACCAACAAGCCCACCACCTTCCAGCCGACGAGTACAGGCGAGCAGGGTCTGGGTCTCATCAACAACCGCCTGAACGACTTCTTCGACAACTTCATCGTCGTCCATGGCAAGAAGGGCTCGCAGACCTTCCACCCGGGTCAGGAGATCTACCTGAACAAGGCTGGCGGCCCCATCAAGGTGCAGTTCACGGGCGGCAAGGTGACCGGCATCGCCGGCAGCGCACAGATGGAGCGCGGCACCTTCATCCCCGTCACGGAAGACCTGACCTTCGACCAGACGGAGTCCGGCAACGGCATCAGCTATGTCCTCGACAGCATCCCCGAATGCACGATGACATCTCCCTTCCAAGTCGTGCGCGACTCTGTGAAGCACCCCGACTTCAAGGTCTTCAGCGACCTGCTGACACTGAGCTCCGTGGTCAACGCCTCGAACAACGTCGATCCCACCCATGTCAGCATCGGCCGCGCCATCAATATCCTGGGTAACTACCACTACACCATCTGGGTACCCTCCAACGCGAAGGTGCAGGCACTCATCGACGCCCACAAGCTGCCTGGACTGGATGAGTACGACGAGTGGTCGGCTGTGAAGGACTCTGCCAACACACTGCAGCGTGCAGGTCTGCTCACCACCGCACAGGAAGACTCCATCAAAGTCGTGGCAGACTCCTGCCAAGCAATCATCATGAACGTGCTGAACAACTTCATCCGCTACCACATCCAAGACGGCTCCGTCTATCTCGGCGGCGAACAGAACAGCATCGTCTATGAGACGGCTGCCTACGACGACGAGACCAGCCTCTTCCGCCGCCTGACGGTGGAGAACCAAGGCTCGGCCATCAATGTCAAGGATGCCCGCGGAGTGACCGCACACGTCGTCGTCGGCGACCACAGCAACCAGGTCGCGCGGCAGTGCGTGTTCACCAAGAACAACCGCTGGCTCTACACCGCAAGCTATGTCGTCGTCCATCAGATCGACGATGTGCTGCTGTACTCCAACGACCAGCTGCTGCCCGACGGGTTCATCCACCCCACATACCCCGCACCCTCTGAGGTTAAACGCTATTAAACAGGTCCGAAGATGAAAACACTAAGATATTACATAACGCTCTGCCTGATGCTGGTGTCCTCACTGGCGATGGCACAGATTTCACGCATCAGCGGTACTGTCAGCGATGACCTCGACGTACTGCCCGGTGCCAGCGTGGCAGAAGTAGACGCCTCGAACCGTGTCGTCAATGCCACCGTGACCGATATGAACGGTAACTTCGTGCTGCCCATCAAGAGCGCGAAGAACCAACTGCGCATCAGCTTCATGGGCTACAAGACCCAGATGCTGCCCATCAACAAAACCACCTACAAGATCACCTTGCAGGATGCCACCAAGACGATGACCGAGGTGCAGGTGACGGCCAAGAAGAAGATGAAGACTTCGGGTCTGGCCATCCCCGAGCGAGAGGTCAGCTTCTCGGCACAGGGCATCTCGGCAAAGGAGTTCGAAGGACTCGGCATCACCAGCGTGGACGAAGCCCTGCAGGGACGTATCGCCGGTCTGGACATCGTGATGAACAGCGGTGACCTCGGATCAGGAACATCCATGCGTCTGCGCGGTGCTTCCACCGTCTCCACCCTGACATCCAATGAACCACTGATTGTCGTCAACGGCAACGTCTGGAACGTGGACCTCTCGGACTTCGACGTGGCAACGGCCAACGACGAGAAGTTCGCACAGCTGCTGAACGTCAACACCGAGGACATCGATGACATCAAGGTGCTGAAAGATGCTGCCGCAACAGCTATCTGGGGTTCCCAGGGTGCCAACGGTGTCATCGAAATCACCACCAAGCGCGGTTCGCGCGGAGCACCAAAGGTGACCTACTCACTGAAGATGACCATGACGCACCAGCCCGACGGCATCAAGCTGCTGAACGGCGACCACTACACGATGCTGCTCAAGGAGTCCTACTTCAACCCCGAACAGAACACCTATGTAGGGCGCG
>JAEEGL013998510.1_pt1 | contig 29373 bp, 25 predicted proteins | sample 9134231 | NCBI WGS metagenome assembly JAEEGL01 (sample SAMN16246548, study PRJNA631951) | gut metagenome | biome: gut microbiome; feature: rumen; material: fiber-attached | host: Bos | place: Iran: Karaj | collected 2018-10 | reverse complement strand
GTCCTCGTCGGCATGGATGCGAAGACGCTCGCCATGGCCTTCCCTGAAGCGCCCGGCCTGACGCGCTTCGACCGCTGCTTCTATTTCCTGCATGGGCGGCTTGGCGCCTTGCCGCGCCTGCCGCTCGACCGCCTCGCGCGCTGCTACCAGGCCGCCGACCTCGTCCTCAACCTCTCCTACGAGGAGAGTTTCGGCCTCACCACCGCCGAGGCCCTCGCCACCGACTTCCCCGTCATCGCCTACGACCGCACCGCCTCCCCCGAACTCCTCACCCCTGAAATCGGCCGCGTCTGCCCCGCAGGCGACCTCGACGCCGTCCAGACCGCCATCCGCGAACTCCTCGGCAATCCGCCCGCCCCCGCGCTTTGCCGCCAGCACGCCCTCGACCACTTCTCGCTCGCCCGCCAAATGGACGCCTATCTCCAACTCTACACGGAGGCGCTCCCCTCATGATCTGGCTCGACCGCAACCGCAACCGCGCCCTACGGCTGCTTCAGCGCCTCCTTCCAGGAAGCCCCGCCGTCGCGCGCTTCGTGCAGCGCCATCTGTGCTATGCGCCGCCGCCCCCGCTCTTCACCAGCGCCGTCCACGGGCGCGTCTACGCCCCCTACTATTGCCAAAACGCTCCCTTCCAGGGAACTCCTGCGCTCTACAACCGCGACGGCGAGCCCCTCAGGGGCTTCTTCCTGCGCGACGCCGTCTCCGCGCACCTGCCCTACTCGGAATCGCGCCACTTCTTCTGGGACCGCTTCAATTTCGGCCTGCCCGTTCACTTCTACGGGCACGGCGCGATGCTGGAGACCATGGGGCATCCCGACCACCGCTACGGCATCTTCGTCGAATCCGAGGGCATCATTCCCGAGCACTACGACATCTTCCGCCGCCACCCCGGCCTGGAACGCGACTTCGACGCGGTCTTCACCTACTCCCAGCGTCTCCTCGACACCCTCCCCAACGCCCGCTTCTTCGCCGCCTGCGCCACCGTATGGTACAGCCGCGAACAATGCAACGGCCAGGCCGACCCCGCGCGCCTTTCCGAAACCGCGCACGCCGCCAAGACCCGCGGCGTCTCCATGATGTGCAGCCCGAAGCGCCTCACCCCGATGCAGATCATCCGCCATCGCATCGCCCGCGAAGCCCAGCGCACCGGCAAAATCGACCTCTTCGGCGGCGCCTGCGGCTCCCCGCGCCTCCCCTTCAAGTCCGCCTCCCTCCAGGACTACCGCTTCCAGATCGTCGTCGAAAACGACCTGCAGCCCTTCTACTTCACCGAGAAGCTCCTCGACTGCCTCGCCGCCCAGACCATTCCCGTCTATCTCGGAGCCTCCCGCATCGCCGACTTCTTCAACCCCGACGGCATCCTCCCCTTCACCCCCGACACCCCCGTCGAACGCCTCCTCGCCCAGTGCACCCCTGCCGAATACGAACGCCGCCTCCCCGCCGTCCTCGACAACTACCACCGCGTCCTCAAATACCTCAACCCCGACGACCGGCTGTATGAAGAGTTCTTCGCCTGAATATCTGCCCGCGCTGGACAAAACGCCGTCCCGCCTCGTCATCGGCGACGAAGCGCGCGCAACCGCGCGCCAGCCGCTGCTCGCCGTCGTCATCCCCACCTACCGCCGCCCCGCCCTGCTCCGCCAGACCCTCGACAGCGTCCTCGCCCAGCCTGGCATCAAAGACGCCGAAATCGTCGTCACCGACAACTTCCCTGAAGAGGACGAGACCGCCCAGATGATGCGCGCCGACTTCCAGCGCGACAATCTGCGCTACTACAAGAACTCCTGCAACCTCAACAGCAACGGGAACTGGAACCGCATGGTCCAGCTCGCCTGCGCCAAATGGTGCGTGATGCTCCATGACGACGATCTCATGCTCCCAGGACGCCTCCCCCTCCTTCGACGCATCGCCGAGGCCCTCCCCGACGCCGCCCTCGTCAGTTTCCGCGCCCTCGAATTCAGGAGCGACACCCCATACGCAGGCCCCGCCCCCCTACCCCGACGCCTCCGCCTCCACCCGCTCCCGCTCCACGAACTCCAGCGCCGCGACTACGTCTCCACCTGCTGCACCCTCTTCCGACGCGACCGCTGGATGGAGGCGGGCGGCACCGACATCACTGGACGGCACGACCCCTGCCCCGACTACGACCTCTGGCTCCGCATGACCAGGCAATTCAACGCCACCTGGCTCTGCGACACCGCCGTCGGCGCCTACCGGTGGCTCGACAACGACTCGCTCAACCCCGAAACCATCCGCCGCATCGTCGCCCAAAACCTCGCCTTCCAGCTCGAAGCCACCCGCGGCGCCTCCCGAACCCGATTCCTCCACACCATCTCCCTCTCCTACGAATATCTGCGCAAGCGCCTCCGCCAGATCGGCATGGCCCCCGCCGAAATCGACGACTTCTACCGCCAGGCAGGATTCCCGCGGCTATCCCCCTTCGACCGCCTCCGCGTCTTCCTCCACAAGACCGCCGTCCGCCTCCGCCAGGAACTCCTCCCCCCGCGCGGACAAATCACACTGTAATCCGCCACTGGAAAAGCCGGCCCCCCGGAAATTCTGGAAAACCCGGAATTGCCGGAAACTCCGGAATACCCGGAAACTCCGGAATGCCACGCGGCGATGCAGGCACAAAAAAAAGGCGGGGAAGGCAAACTCGCCTTCCCCGCCCTGCGCGGATTGATGAATGCTTACTGCTCGATGGAGATCTTCTTCGCGCCCGCATCCGCCCGCTGCGGCACCCGGAAGGTCAGCACGCCGTCCTTCAGGTTCGCGCGGATGGCGCCCGTGTCAGCATCCTCGGGCAGCGTGTAGAAGCACTCGATGGAGTTGCTGTAGGCCTCGCCGTCATTCTCGTTCTCCGTGGCGCCCTTCACCGACACCCCGCCGTCCCGGAACTCGACCTCCAGTTGCTCGGCCTTGATCCCCGGAACCTCGATGTGAAGGATGTAGGATCCGTCCTTCGCCTTGCGGAACCCCTCCAGCGCCCCCTCGTGGTGCAGCCCATGCGTAGGCCGCGAGAAAATCGGAACCATCGGCCAGCCGAACAGCTCGGCGAACGGATTGCTGGAAACGTGGCGGCGGACGGTGTTGTCGTTGCAGTTGCACATCTGATTGTCTTTCATAGTTCTTTCCTCCTTTTGTCCTTGGTTTGTCTTGATTGGGTTGCTCATTTGCGGTTGCCCGCATTTTCGGAACAACTCATATCATAGCAACCGGCGTGCCAAAAAAAAGCCAGGGGATGCAATCCACTGCCCGCAAACATTGTCGCACTTCCGGGGGACATTCTGTCGCGCCCCGCCACTTTCCGACGCATTTTCGGGTACTATATTAGACGCCCCGCGGGGCAGGCGTCGCCGCCCCGTCCAAATCCCATCCACCCTCCAAAACGATATGTACTGCCATGCCTGATCCCGCCTCCGACAACGCCGCCTCCCCCGCCTCCCCCGCCGTCCTGCTTGGCCTCGACCGCCCCAAACCCCACAACGAACAGGCGGAAATCGCCGTCCTGGGCTCCATGCTCATCGACCCAGACGCGGCCGCCTACGCGATGACGCGCCTGAACTTCGAGGGCGCCTTCTATCGCCCCGCCCACCAGATCCTCTTCGACGCCATGCTCGCCCTCAACCCCAAGGGCGACGCGGCCTTCGACATCGTCGTGCTGGGCAGCCATCTGGCGAAGACCAACCAGCTTGAGGCGATCGGCGGCCTCACCTACATCCAGATGCTGATGGAAAAAGTGCCCACCTCCGCCAACATCGAGCACTATGTGCAGCTGGTCAAGGAAAACGCCGTCCTGCGCCGCATCATCGCCACCTGCTCCGAATCCATCCTCAAATGCTACGAGGCCGACAGCGACGCCGCGACCATCCTCGACCAGGTCGGACAGCAGATCATGGACGTCTCCACCATGAAGGAGACCAAGGACTTCCTGCCCATCCAGCCGCTCGTCGACGAGGCCATGCACTACATCGTCGACCTCATCGCCCACAAGGAGGCGGTGCAGGGCCTCCCCACCGGCTACGAAAAACTCGACAGCGCCATGACGGGCGGCCTCAAGCCAGGCATGCTCTTCGTCCTCGCCGCCCGACCCTCCATCGGCAAGACCGCCCTCGCCCTCAACATGGCCGCCAACATCGCCCTCAAGGGCAACGCCGACACCCCCGTCGGCATCTTCTCCCTCGAAATGACCGCCCAGCAGCTCACCCTCCGCCTCATCGCCTCAGAAGCCAAAGTCAACATCAACCATTGGGCCTCCCGCGACGAAACACCCACGACCAGCGACATGCAGGCGGTCAAGAACGCCTGCGACCTCCTCGCCAAATCGCATATCTTCATCGACGACACCGGCGGCATCGACATCCTCGAACTCCGCGCCAAGGCACGACGTATGCGCGAACAACACCACATCCAGGCCATCTTCATCGACTATCTCCAACTCGTCAAGGCCCACACCAAGGCCAACGCCAACCGCGAAAACGAGGTCGCAATGATCTCCGGCTCCCTCAAGGCCATGGCCAAGGAACTCAATGTCCCCGTCGTCGTCCTCGCCCAGCTCAGCCGCGCCGCCGAACAGGGAGACGCACAGCCCAAACTCTCCCATCTGCGCGAATCCGGTGCCATCGAGCAGGACGCCGATGTCGTCGCCCTCCTCAACCGCAAGCGCGAAGACCAGTTCGAACAACGCGACGACAAGGGCGTCGACGCCGAGCTCATCATCGCCAAAAACCGCTCCGGACGCACCTGCCGCCAGATGCTTACCTTCTTCCCCTCCTTCACCCGCTTCATCGCCCGCGCCGACGAAGCCTCCGACGATGACATGCCAGAGCGACCGAAATGACAGAACCTACTGTGCGCCAAATCGTTTCCCATAATACTCCCCCGCGGCGTCCCAACCCCGCGCGTTTTTTTTCCACTTTTTTTCGCAAAGGCACTTGATTTTCCATCCAACCGGGCTTATAATTAACACCGTTACCGCCCGATGCGGCGACACCAAATCACGCCTCCAGATCGAGGCGTTTTCTCAATGCACTCCAACCCAAAAGGATAGACAATCCCCATGAAAAAGGATTCCCTGTTCACCCTGATCGAACTCCTGGTGGTCATCGCGATCATCGCCATCCTGGCCGCCATGCTGCTGCCCGCCCTCTCCAAGGCCCGCGAGAAGGCCCGCACCATCTCCTGCACCAGCAACCTGAAGCAGATCGCCCTCTCCGCGACCATGTACACCCAGGACTACGATGAGACCCTCCCGCTCGTCGCCACCTCCTACGCGACCGTCTACACCAACGTCAGCACCCCCGGCAACAGCTGGTACGGCCTGATCAACGTCTACGTCACCAACGAGAAGTCCTTCGAGTGCGGCGCCGACACCGCGAAGACCAACGCCTACTCCGCCGGCCAGGGCAATGACAAGTTCCTCCTGTCCTACGGCTTCAACGGCGTCTGCAACGCCTCCGCCGCCGGCAACTACGGCACCTGCGCCACCATCGCCCCGAACATGACGGTCGAGAACCCCTCCGCCACCCTGATGCTCGCCGACACCGGCGTCGTCTGCGCGGCCCTCTATCCCTACGTCTCGACCTCGATCGAGGCCAGCGGCTACCTCGCCTACCGCCATGGCGACACCTTCAACGTCGCCTTCATGGATGGCCACGCCGCCAACTTCAACAACAAGCTGAACAAGGTCACCCCCGACAAGATCAAGCTGGGTCTCACCAACACCGCTTTCTAAGTTGACCTTGACTTAGACAGTCCTTGGCGCCGGACGGAGCAATCCGCCCGGCGCTTTTTTGTACCGCCATCCGCCCCACTCCACGAGCCCTCCCTTTCCGAATGAGTCTTCCCCGACCATCGCGTGCGCAGTTCCTCTACGGTGCCGCCTTCGCGCTGTTTCTGCTGCTGAGCGGCCTGGCGACGTGGTTCCACGAGCCCTGGTCGGATGAATTGCAGGCGTGGCTGATCGCCCGCGACCTCTCCCTCCCCGCCATCTGGGACATCATGGCGGTGGAAGGCCATTTCATGCTCTGGCACCTGTGCCTGGCGCCGCTGGCGAAAGGCGGCCTGCCCCCCGAATCCATGTGCTGGTTCGCCTGGGCCCTCAATGCCTTCACGGGCTGGATGATTCTCTATCGCACCAGACTTCCAGGATGGTGCCGCGCACTGATGCTCTTCTCCGCGCCGATGCTCTATTTCTACGCCTGCACCGCGCGACCGTATGTCCTCCTGCCGCCGCTTCTGCTGCTCCTGCTTCAAGTCCATCCCAGCCGCGACAACCGCCCCTTCCTCTACGGCATCCTCATCGCCCTCGTCGCCCAGATCCACATCTTCTGCGAAGGCATCGCCGCCGCGCTCTTCCTCGAATGGGCCTGGTCGCAGCGAAACGACCTCAAACGCCGCCGCGCCCTCGCGCTCCTGCTCCCGCCCTTCAGCGCCCTCCTCGCCTTCCTCCAGGTCGTCGGAGCATTCCAACGCTCCTCCTGGACCACCCAGATGCCCACCCACGCCAAATCGTTCAGCATCATCCAATCCTTCATCTTCCAAGTCTCGGAAATGGCGGAGTTCTGGCTCGGCACGCCTCTCTGGACGGGCGCCTGCGTCCTCATCATCCTGGCCGCCTTCACAGCCGTGCTCATCGTCCGGCAGGGACGCCCCGCCGGCCTGATATGGAGCATCGGCGCCCTCTGGATGTTTGGATGCTCCATATTTCTATGGACGTGGTATCCGCAGCGCACTGCCCTGCTGCTCTACCTCGCAGTCTTCAGTGCCGCCCTGGCGGCCACGCCCGCCTCAATCCCGGGCAAGCAGCCCCGCTTCATTCTTCTCCTCCTCGCGCTTCTCATAGTCTCCACCTATTGGCTTGGAACCAAATGGCTCCTGCTCGACCTCCAACGCCCCGCCGCAGGCTTCCAGCAGACAGGACGCTTCCTCCGACAGCATTTCCCTCCAGGGCAGATCGTCATCTGCTATCCAGACCTCTGCACCCAGGCCAGCGCCTACGCGCCCGACCTCGAATTCTACACCATGCAGAACGGCGCCCGCCGCACCTACTACGACGCCAGCAAGGAGGCGATGCGCCTTCCCCAGGTCTCCGTCAACGAACTGCTGCCGCTCATCCTGGAACGGGACTGCCCGCTCATCCTCAACCGCACCAAGGCGGAGCAATTCGTCGACCGCTTCCCCGCCAGTTTCCCGATGCTGCGCCTCGAATGCCTCCAGCCCTTCCAGAATACCCTCTATAAGCCCGACGACCTCTGCGTCCTCGTCGTACGACGCGCGACATCGGATGCCCCCCGGAAAGGCGGGCCATAACGCAATGTTCCCCAAGATGGTCGTTAACAGCCTATCATAATGCAGATACGCCAGAAGCGTGTGGGTTGGGCGCGCTGGGCGAAACGGATGTAGCCACGGCGTCCCGCCGTGGCAGGAGGGTGAGCCAAACAGTTTTTCAACTGGGCGGCGAAATCGTTCGCTGCGTCGCTCGCCGGGGAGACCACGGCGGGACGCCGTGGCTACTGTTTTCGGGCGTCAACCGAGGCGTTTGTCGACCTTCTTGGGGCCATAAAAAAACTCCCCGCGGGGCCGCTGTAAAACGATCCCGCGGGGAGAGCGCGCCCACGCTATTTCAAATCAAACTACTCCTGGCTTTCCTGGACGGGGCGCTGCGGGCGCGGCTGCCCCTGCGGACGGCCGCCGCGGCCGCCACGGCCGCCCCCCTGTCCATCCCGACGCGGCGGACGATTCAGCATCAGGTTCTCGATCTTGTTGAGATCCGCAACCATCTGCGCGCGCTCCTCGGGATCCAATTTGCCGTTGCGGTTGGCGTCGTACGCCCGCGCCGCCATCTGAAGCCCACGAGTCTTGTCCATCTGGCGACGCGGCCCCTGCGGGCGGTCGCCAGGACGCTGCGGACGCGCAGGACGATCGCCCTTCTGGGTAGCACCAGTCGCAGGCGCGGCAACCGCGGCGGGCGCAGTGGTCGCGGCGGTCGCAGCGGGCGCGGTCTCCTCGGCAATTGCAAACGTGGCCAGCACTGCGGCCAAAACCATCAGCATTTTCTTCATGTTGTCATTCCTCCTGGTTCAGCCAGTTGAGCACTGGCCCTGCTGCCGACATGCGGCGGGATTTCGGACGGGAAAGCGCTTTCCATTTCAAAGAGGCCTCCGCCTCTTCTCGTCTCTGCCCATAAAACTGTTTTTCCCGCGGGAAATTGTGCCCGCGACACTTTTTTCCCGACTGCGCGCATCGACCAGCGTCCAGCGATTATATTATCACCACTTCCCACAAGCAATGCCCATCAGCGTATCGGACACCGTATGTCAGAGCAGGAAGAATCCGCGACCACCGCATCCCAGGACGCCCCCCTCACCGACGAGGAGAAGCAGGCCCGCATCCGCGAGGCCCTCGCGCGCCTGGAAATCGAGCATGAAAACAACACCGCCTCCACCCCGAGGCTATCCAAGCAGTTCTGGTACGCGGTGTTCGGGCTCGTCTTCTTCGCCTTCATGGCCATGCTCTGCCTCTGGGCGTGGCGCGACCTGAGGCGATGACACTCGCCGCCGCCATCCAGGAGCACCTCGACCGCGCCGTCGCCTCGGGCGCCGAACTCGGCTGCCAATGCGCCGTCTGGCGGGACGGCGCTCTTGTCGCCGACTGCGCCGCAGGCTGGTGCGAGCCTGAGCGCATCCGCCCCGTCACCCGCGAGACGTTCTTCCCCGTCTTCTCCGTCGGCAAGGCCGCACTCACCACGGCCGCCCTGAGGATGCTCGCGCGCGGCGAAGCCGCCCTCGACCAGCGCCTCTCCACGCTGTGGCCCGAGTTCACTGGCGGCGGCAAGGAGGAAACCACCTTCGCCGACGTCCTCAGCCACACCAGCGGCCTCTTCTGCCTGCCGCACGCCGCCACCCCCGCCGAACTCTGCGACTGGGACCTCATGTGCACCCGCCTTGCCGCCATGCGCCCCGCCTGGCCACCTGGCACCCGCACCAGATACCAGGCCTTCACCTACAGCTGGCTCCTCGGAGAACCGCTGGCCCGCCTGAGCCGCCTCCCCGTCGCCGAACTCCTGCGCCGCGAGGCCCTCGCCCCCTGCGGCATCACCGAGGAGTGCTTCTTCGGGCTCCCCCCCGAACACGAACCCCGCCTCTGCCGCCTCGAACGCGCGCCAGGCCTCCTCCCGCCCCTCCCGCCCAGGCCCACCTTCTGGAACCCCTCCGAAAACATGCTGCGCGTCCCCGCCGTGCGCCGCGCCGCCCTCCCCGCCTTCAACTGCATCGCCACCGCGCGCGCCCTCGCCCGCCTCGGCGCAGCACTTCTCCAGGGACTCGTTCCCGCCACCGTCCTCGCCGACGCCACCACTCTCCACCGCCCCGCAAACCAGCCCATCCCCGAACAGCCTGGCTACTGGGAACTCTTCGGATACGGCTTCCTCCTCTACGCCGCGCCCCCCCGCCGGGGCCGCGTCTTCGGTCACGGCGGCTACGGAGGCGCAGAACTCCTCATCGACCAGGACACCCGAACCGTCTTCGCCTTCACCAAAAACCGCCTCTCCCAGGAACAACCACTCCGCACCACCCTCCGCCAACTCCTCGCCCTCGACCTCCCCACCATCCCTTAAATCCCTGAAATCCCTGAAATCCCTGAAATCCCTGAAATCCCTGAAATCCCTGAAATCCCTGAAATCCCTTAAATCCCTGAAATCCCTGAAATCCCTGATTATCCCTGCCTATCCCTTCCCTCCGACTTCCAACTCACCGTTATATTAGGCTATTCACCACCATGAAACACCCCCACCCCACCATTCTCGGCACCCTGTCGGTCAACCTCTCCGGCTTCGGCTTCGTCAAGGCCGACGACGGCACCAGCGTCTTCATCCCGCCAGGCTACCTCGGCGGCGCCATCTCCGGCGACACCGTCGAGGTCGACATCGACGCGATGAGCGACCCCATGCGGCCGTCTGGATTCATCGCCCGCATCGTGGCACGCCGCTTCAGCGAGTTCGTCGGCTGCCTCGTCCCCTATCGGGGCGGCTGGGCCATCCGCCCGCTGCGCCGTGAACTGCCCGCGTTCCTGCCGCTGGATCCCGCTTCCTGCGCCAAGGCGCGCCCCAAACCCGCCGAAGGCGTCTGGGCCGTCGCCGAACTCCCCATCCCCGCCGATCCCGACGGCATCGGACGCGCCATCCTCAAATCCACCATCGGGGAATCCGGCGACGTCACCGCCGACCTCGACGCCATCGTCCACGAATACCACCTTCCCGAACAGTACACCGAGGCCGAGGAGCGTGAGGCCGCCGCCCTCCAGCCCCTCGTCGTCCACCGCCGCGACTGCAAACGCCTCTGCTGCGTCACCATCGACCCCGTCGACGCGCGCGACTACGACGACGCGCTCTCCTGCGAACCAGGCAAGCATCCCGACGAGGTCGTCGTCGGCGTGCATATCGCCGACGTGGCATGCTATGTGCGGCGGGGCAGTCGGCTCGACCAGGCCGCCCGCGCACGCGCCTTCACCTCCTACCTGCCGGGCCGCACCATCCCGATGCTGCCGCGCGCCCTCGCCAACGTCCAGTGCAGCCTCCAGGCGGGCGTGCCACGCCTCGCCCACACCGTCTTCATCCGCTTCAACCGCCACACCGGCGACATCCTCGGATGGGAGCGCTGCCACACCACCATCTGCGTGCGCCAGCGCCTCTGCTACGAGCAGGTGCAGCAGTATCTGGACGGCGGTTCGTTCGAGGCCGAGGAGGGCGTGCTGCCCCTGCTGGACCGCCTCTCCTCGCTCGCCGCGCTGCTGCGCCACCACCGACAGTTCAGCGAGCGCTTCCTCCCGATGGAGATGCCCGAGATCCGCGCCATCTGCTCTGGCGACCCCCCGAAGGTGCTCGGCGTGCAGGCGAACGCCGACAATCCCTCCCACCAGCTCGTCGAGGAGTTCATGCTCGCCGCCAACCAGTGCGTCGCCGAGGAACTCCTGAAACGCTCCCTCCCAGGCATCTTCCGAAACCACCTGCCGCCCGACGTCGAGAAACTGCGCGAGTTCGTCGAGACCGCCACCATCCTGCTGGGCAAGCCCGTGCGCTCGCTCTCCACCCGCGCCAGCATCGTGCACTTCCTGCGCCTCGCGGGAAAGTCCCCGCTGCGCGACGTCCTCCTCATGAACTTCCTGCGCCATCTGCCGCGCGCCGACTACGGCGCCGAGTGCACGGGGCACTTCGGCCTGGGAAAGGAGCACTACTGCCACTTCACCAGCCCCATCCGCCGCTACGCCGACACCCTCGTCCACCAGCAGCTCCTCGCCCTGGACGCGCACCGAAAGCCATACGGCTTCGACGCCGTCGCCGAACTCGCCGCGCACTGCTCCGCCCAGGAAGTCAACTGCGACCAGGCCGAATTCGCCGCCCAGGACCGCCTCAAGATCCGCCTCATCGCCAAGGAAGCCATCGAAAAAGAGGGCTTCACCGTGGAGGCCGAGGTCTGCCGCGTCACCAAGGCGGGCCTCCAGCTCTACCTGCCCGCATACGGCCTCGTCGCCTTCGCCAACGACGAGCAACTCCCCCGCAGCCGCTGGACCTTCGACGCACGGCGCCTCGTCTGGCAGAACCGCCGCACGGGACAGCAACTCGCCGTCGCCGCACGCGGGCAATTCTCCGTCGATGTCGCCGATCCCGTCCGAGGCGAACTCCGCCTCTGCCCCGAAGAGGACGACACGCCCGCCCGCCGACGGCGGCACCGCTGAGCCCCATTCGGCGGCGGCATGCCCCAGGCATCCGACCTGCGCCTCTGCTCCCAAAAACAACCAAACTCCTAAACGACTGATTCCCAATGCTGACCTTGTGCATCATGATCGTCGCCGCCGCCGTGGCTGGCTTCTTCACCTGGACTGCTGGCGAGGGCGGCCACTGGGCCTGGGCCATTCTGGCCGCCCTCGGCGCCGCCATCGCCGCCCTCTTCCCCATCAACCTCTGGATCAGCAAGCGCCTGAACGCCATCTTCACACGGCTCCAGGCAAAGCTCGCCGAATCCCAGGAGACCATCCGTCGCAAGGCCGCCGCCATGCAGAACCGCGGCATCGGAGGCCCCAAGGCCATCGCGATGCTCGAAAAGGAGCAGAACGACGCCGTGCGCGCCGCCATCGCCCCACTGGACGATGAAGTCAGGCCGCTGCGGAAATGGAACCTCCTCGCCCAGCGCCAGGCCAACATGCTCAAGGGGACGCTCCTCTTCCAGATCAAGGACTACGACGGCGCCCGCCCCCTCCTCGAAAAGTTCATCCTCGTCAACGACCCGACCCTCGTGGGCATGCAGATGGTGCTCCACTACAAGCAGGACCCCGCCGAGACCAAAAAACTCGACGCAATGTTCAACAAGGGCATCGGGCGCTTCAAATACGAGCAGGGCACCCTCCTCTACGCCCTCTACTCCTGGCTCCTCGTCAAGCAGAAGCGCATCTCCGAGGCCGTCGCCGTCCTCGACGAGGGCAAGAAGAAGACCGAGGACCCCGTCATCGCCCAGAACTGGGAGAACCTCGTCAACAACCGCCTCTCCCGATTCAGTTTCGTCGGCCTCGGCGAAAAGTGGTTCGCCCTCGGACTCGAAACCCCGCCCGTCGTCCGCCAGCGCGCCCAGATGCCGTTCGGCGGCGGACGCCCCGCACGCATGCGCTAACCCCTCCTGGATCCCCCGACATGCGCTTCCGTAAATACCACGGCCTCGGCAACGACTACCTGATCCCCACCGACGCCGGCGACGCCGCGCCCGACGCAATCGACGCGGCCCTCGTCCGCGCCGTCTGCGCCCCGCACACAGGCTTCGGCTCCGACGGCATCCTCTACGGCCCCTACCTCCCTGGAAGCCCGTTCTTCGGACGCCTCGCGCAGCCCGAGGCCGTCGCCGCCTTCCGCATCCTCAACCCCGACGGCAGCGAAGCCGAGAAGAGCGGCAACGGCGTCCGCATCTTCGCCCAGTATCTCTATGACTGCGGGATGGTGAAAAAGGGCGTCCCCTTCACGCTCGCCACCCTGGGCGGCCCCATCCGCTGCCGCATCGAGACCCCCTTCGACGCCATCGTCGCCGAAATGGGGCAGGTATCCTTCGACAGCCGCGCCATCCCCGTCGCGGGCCCGCCCCGCGATGTCCTCCACGAACATTTCGAGGATGGCGGCACGCCCCTCGAATACTGCTGCGCCACCATCGGCAACCCGCACTGCGTCGTGCTGCTGGACACGCCCCCCACGCGGGAATTCGCCTGCCAGCACGGGCCCGACCTCGAAACCGCCCCGCGCTTCCCCAACCGCACCAACGTCCAGTTCGCGCAGCGCCTCGGCCCCCACGACCTCCGCATCGAAATCTGGGAGCGCGGCGCCGGATACACCCTCGCCTCAGGCACCTCCGCCTCCGCCGCGGCCGCCGTCGCCGTCCGCATCGGCTGGTGCGCCTCGCCAGTCGCCGTCCACATGCCAGGCGGCGACCTCGCCGTCGCCATCGACGACCAGTTCCGCATCACCATCACCGGCCCCGTCCGCCCTGTCTACAACGCAGAAACCATCTCGTAGCCATCAGCCATGAAATACTTCGGCGCACATGTCAGCATCGCGGGCGGCGTCGCCAACGCCCCTGAGAACGCGGCGGCCATCGGGGCCACTGGCTTCGCCCTGTTCACCAAAAACCAGCGCCAATGGCGCGCCCCCGACCTCACGACGCAGGAAACCGACAACTTCCGCGGCGCCTGCAAACGCCACGGCTTCGCCCCCGAGGCAATCCTCCCGCACGACTCCTATCTCATCAATCTCGGCAACCCCGACGCCGAAAAGCGCGCCAACGCGACCGCCGCCTTCGCCGCCGAACTCCAGCGCGTCGAGGCCCTCGGCCTCAAATACCTGAACTTCCACCCTGGCTCGGGCCTCAAGGAACTCTCCATGGCCGAGACCATCCGTAACATCGCCGAGGCCATCCGCGCCGCCCTCGCCGACACCTCCACCGCCATCGCCGTCATCGAAAACACCGCGGGACAGGGCGCCGTCTGCGGCAGTTCCCTCCTCGAACTCCAGCAACTCGCCGAGGCCGTCGGACGCCCCGACCGCTGCGCCGTATGCATCGACACCTGCCACGCCTTCGCCGCAGGCATCGACCTGGCAACCCCCGAGGGCTACGACGCCTTCTGGAAGGAGTTCGATGCCCGCCTCGGACGCCCCATGCTCCGTGCCATGCACCTCAATGACGCCAAGGCGCCGTGCGGCTCCCACCTTGACCGCCACGCCCCCCTCGGCGACGGCACCATCGGCTGGCCCCTCTTCGAACGGCTCGCAAAAGACCCCGCCCTCGACGGCATCCCCATGATCCTCGAAACCCCCGAACCCGAACGCTGGCCCGCCGAAATCCAGCGCCTCATGCAGGCCGCGCGCAACTGACCCCCGCCGCGCTCCCATTTCCGCATTACATTGTGCCATGCGCCTTTTCCAAACGGCCGGGCCGTCCCCGACCATCCCCACCCCAACAGAACCTGGAGGTTTGATTCCATGAAAGTCCCGCTGAACATTGATCTCAAAGGCAAGGTCGCAGTCGTCACCGGAGGCGGCGGCGTGCTCTGCAGCATGATGGCCAAGGCCCTCGCCTCGGTCGGCGCCAAAGTCGCCATCCTCGACCTCAAGGCCGAAGCCGCCCAGCAGGCCGCCGACGAAATCACCGCCGACGGCGGCGTCGCCATCGGCGTCCCCGCCAACGTCCTCGACCGCGCCTCCCTTGAAGCCGCGCACGAGACCATCCTCGCCAAATACGGCCCGTGCGACATCCTGATCAACGGCGCAGGCGGCAACAACCCCAAGGGCACCACCGCCAACGAGTTCGCCAGCCCCGCCGACATCGCCGCCGCCCCCGAGCCCGGCAAGTTCAACTTCTTCAACCTGGATCCCAGCGGCATCCAGTTCGTCTTCAACCTGAACTTCATCGGCACCCTCCTGCCGACCCAGGTCTTCGCCGCCGACATGGTCAAGAAGCAGCACGGCACCATCCTCAACGTCTCCTCGATGAACGCCTTCCGCCCCCTGACCAAGATCCCCGCCTACTCCGGCGCCAAGGCCGCCATCTCCAACTTCACCCAGTGGCTCGCCACCCACCTCGCCAAGGTCGGCATCCGCGTCAACGCCATCGCCCCGGGATTCTTCGTCACCAACCAGAACCGCGCCCTCCTCACCAACCCCGACGGCTCCCTCACCCCGCGCGGCCAGACCATCCTCACCCATACCCCCATGGGACGCTTCGGAACCCCCGAAGACCTCCTCGGCGCGGTCCTCTGGCTCCTCGACGACGGAGCCGCGGGCTTCGTCAATGGCACCGTCATCCCCATCGACGGCGGCTTCGCCGCCTTCTCAGGGGTGTAGGAATCCCCCCCATGCGCGGCGCCCGCTACACGGACGCCGCGCCCGCGCCGCAGGCCCACTTCCAGACCGCAGGGCAGGTCGTGGACACCGCGGCCGCCCCCGCGCGGCGCGCGGCAAGCACATCCTCCGGCGTCTGGATCAGCCCGCCCGCAATCAGCGGATACGACCCGAATTCCTGCTTCGCGCGCGCCAGCACCACGGGAGCCACCCCTGGCAATATCTCGATGCACTCAGGCGAACACGCCTCGATATGCTGGCGGCCTGTCCTGAGCGCCTGGGAATCAATCGCGAAGACGCGAAGAATCGCCAGCATCCCCGCCTCGTGCGCCAGTTTCAGGCACGCAGGGCGCGTCGAAATGATCCCCGCAGGATGCAGCATCTCCTTCACGAACGCTATCCCGCTCGCGTCGTTGCGAACGCCCTCCAGCAGGTCGATATGCAGGAACAGATGACGGCGTCGCGCCTTGAGCAGCCGCGCCGCCTCAGGCAGGCTCTGCAGATCCCCGCCCAGGAGAAACACCGTCTTCAGCCGCGTCTCCAGAACCGCAGGCAGCTCCGCAGGCGAGCGCACCGCCGCAATCACCGCATCCTCCCATGACCCAGCGCCCTTCAACATCACCAGCCGCTCCTTTCGTAATCCTTCTCCGATGGCGGGAATGCCAGACCGCCCCGGGCTCCTTCGACGCCCCGGCGCAAACGCCTGCCGACGGGCGATGCGCAATCCTTTGATCCGACGCATGGCAATCGCCGCCAATGGCATTAAGTTAATGCGTCTTCGCCGCTTCCCACGCGCCAGGCGATGAAATATCCGCCCGCAACCGACGACACGACCTCACCCCATCATGGACACCCTGTGCGAAAAATGCCATAGCAGACCTGCCTGCGTCCATATCCGCGTCATCGACCAGGACCGCTCCGCCCACGTCATGAACCTGTGCGCCTCCTGCGCCATGGAGACCCTGGCCGCCAACGGCAAGGGCGGCATGTTCTTCTCCGCCCCGCCCGAACTCGTCGCCGCCGTCGGCGCCAACCTCGCGAAATTCCTGGAAGAGGGCGGACTGCACCTCCCCGACCTCATCGAAAAACTCCAGTCCGCCAAGGAACCCGAACCGCCGCACTGCCCCACCTGCGGCGCCACCATGCGCCAAATCCAGGACGGGCTCCGCATCGGCTGCCGCGACTGCCTCACCTTCTTCCGAAACGACCTGCGCAACCTCCTCGGCCCCCAGCTCGCGGAACAACGCCGCCACCGCCAGGAATCCACCGCCGTCGACTTCGCCACCCCCGAACAGGAGCAACTCCTCGTCCAACGCCAGGAACTCCTCGACCGCCTTGAACAAGCCGTCAAGACCGAGGCCTACGAGAACGCCCAGGAAGTCAAACTCGCCCTCGAAGCCCTCGACGCCAGGCGCCGACGCATCCTCGCCGCATCCCCCGCGCCCCAGGATCCCGAGGCCGCCCCGCCACCCGACGCGGCCGACGGCTACCGCCGCCTTCGACGCCTCCTCCAGGTGCCAGTCTGGGCGCCACGGCAGGCCACCCCCGCCGCCGAAAAGCCCGACATCGTCCTCTCCAGTTTCGTCCACCTCGACCGCAACTTCGCCGACCTCCCCCTGAAACTCGACTTGACCGCCGACCGTGTCCGCGAGACGGCGCCGCTCAAAGAGGCGCTGGTGGACGCCCTGCTGCAGGAGCCGCTTTTCCATTCCAGCACCCATGGCGATGTGATGGACCTGGAAACTCTCACCACCTGGGAGCACCTCGCCGCCGCCGACGCCATCGACCGCACCGCGGGAGACCTCTCCCCGCACCGCCATGTCCTCGGCAACCAGGACGCCAGCGCCTTCGCCCAGATCTTCGCGGGCCCCGCGCATCTGCGCCTCTCCCTCTGGGCCGCCCCCGGCCAGCTCTTCGCCAGCTGCCGGCACCTCCAGGCGGTCGCGCAACGCCTCGCCCGAAAGTTCGCATTCGCCAACGACGCGGAGTTCGGAGCCACCCACCTCGACCTGACCATGCTCGGCAGCGGCCTCCGCCTCGGACTCATCCTCCATCTCCCCCTCCTCGTACGCGAAAACGACAACAGTCTCGACGCCCTCCAGACATTCGCCGCCCAGCACCGCCTCCGCATCCAGGCCGCGGAGGAATTCGACGACAACCCGCCCACGGGACTCTTCCAACTCACCACCGACTTCGGACTCGGGGACACCCTGAACCAGCGCTGCCGCGCACTGCTCCGCACCGCCGCCATCCTCGAACGCCGCGAACTCGAGGCACGAGCCTTCTTCCAGAACCACATCGGACTCCAGACCAGCCTCCTCGACGAAATCGGACGCGCCGCGGGCACTCTGCTCGGCGCCGCACGCCTCGCCGTCCCCGAACAATGCCATGTCCTCTCCGCCATCTGGCTCGGAGCCGAACTCGGAATCTTCCCGGACATCCACCACGGACAGATCTACCACGCCTGGACCAGCCGCATCTTCCCGCCCCCGCCCAACGCCATCCCACCCGACAAGGACGCATTCGAAGACCTCGAAATCCAGGCCTACAACGCCACCCAGACCCGCAGCGGCTTCTTCGCCGCCGTCCCGCAATGACCCCGGCCGCCCTCCAAGTCTCCAGACTCACCCGCCGCTTCGGCAAGACCGTCGCCGTCGACAATCTGTCGCTGACCCTCGACGGCCCGCAGGTCGCCTGTCTCCTCGGCCCCAACGGCGCCGGCAAAAGCACGCTGATGCGCCTCGTCACGGGTTTCCTCCCCGCCGACACGGGCACCATCGCCATCGCGGGGCACGACCTCGCCACAGCCCCCGCCGCCGCGCACGCCGCCCTCGGATACCTCCCCGAAAACGCCCCAGCTTTCCCGAGGATGCGCGTCGCCGAGGCCCTCGCGTTCTGCGCCGACATGCGCGGAATCCCGCGCCGCGAACGCGCGGACGCCATCGAGCGCGCGCTCGGCCTCTGCGAACTGCACGAGGTCGCCTCCCGCCTCTGCGACCAACTCTCCAAGGGGTTCCGACACCGCCTCGGCCTCGCCATCGCCATCCTCCACCGCCCCCCCCTGCTCATCCTCGACGAACCCACCGACGGCCTCGACCCCGCCCAGAAGGAGACCGCCCGAAAACTCATCCGCCGCCTCGGAGAGGAATCCGCCGTCCTCGTCTCCACCCACATCCTCGACGAAGTCCCCGACATCTGCGACCGCGTCATCATCCTGCACCAGGGCAAAATCGTCAGCGACACCCCTGTCCCCCCAAATCTGCCTGAACTCTTCTTCCAGGCCACCAAATAAGCCCAAGCCGCCTCAGTCCCCTGTTCTGGTGGCTTGCGCCCCGGCACAGGACACTCACTCGGATCCCTTTCGTCGCTTCCGTCCCTTCCGTCCCTGAAGTCCCTTAGGTCCCTTCCGTCGCTGAAGTCCCTTCCGTCCCTTCCGTCGCTTCCGTTGCTTCCGTCGCTTCCCCATGCGCAAGTTCTTCCACGCCTATCTCCATGAACTGAAGAACTACTTCTTCGCGCCGCCCGCATACGCGCTGCTCATCGTCTATCTGCTGCTCTCGGGCTTCTTCACCCTCACCTTCGGGGGATTCCTCGAAAGCCCCCGCGCCGACCTCAACGGCTTCTTCGTCTGGCAGCCGTGGCTGCTCCTCTTTATCGGCGCCGCCCTCTGCATGGGCCAGTGGTCCGAGGAATACCGCAGCGGCACCGCCGAACTGCTGCTCACCATGCCCGTCCCCCATGCCGCCCTGGTCGCCGCCAAGTTCGCGGCGGCGTGGAGCGTGCTGCTGTGCGGCCTGCTGCTGACCGCGCCGCTGCCCCTCACCTGCGCGTGGCTCGGCAATCCCGACTGGGGCCCCGTCGCCACTGGATACTTCGCCTGCGCCCTCGCCGCCGCCCTTTCGGCCGCCCTGGGACAGGCCGCCTCCATCGTCTCCCGCAGCCAGTTCGTCAGTTTCATCACCGCCTTCCTCGTCGGACTCGCCGCCCTCCTCACGGGCTTCCTCCCCTGCAATCTGCTGCTCCTCAAATGGGGATGCCCTCCAGGCACCCTCGACTTCCTGGCCCGTCACTCCATCACCACCCACTTCAACACGCTCGCCCAAGGAACCCTCACCCTCGCCGCCCCCACCGCCGCCATCCTCGCCATCCTCCTGCTGCTCGCCTTCACCGCCTGGCGCCTCGCCCGACGCCACACCCGCGCACCCTCCGCCCGATTCGGCCGCGCCGCCATCGCGGGCGCACTGCTGCTCGCGCTCCTCGCCGCCGCGCTGTTCCTCCCTGGCCGCATCGACTGCACCGCCGACCGCCTCTACAGCCTCGACCCAGGCTCCAAAAGCCTCCTTGCCGACCTCCGCCACCCCGTCACCATCGCCTTCCACTATTCCCGAAACTTCCCCGAACTCACCGCCCCGCAGCGCAGCCATGCCGCCCGCGTCGAGGAACTGCTCCGACGCCTCCGCGACGCCGCGCCGCGCGGCGCCATCACCTTGCAGTTCGTCAACCCCGAGACCCCCGAGGCGCAGGCCGCCGCCGAAACCGCGGGCCTCGCCCCCAATGCGGGCTCCATGGGCCAGCTCTGGTTCCTCGGCGCCACCATCGCCGCCCCCGACGCGGGCACGCCCACGCAGTGCATCCCGTTCCTCGATCCGCGCGACGCCCATGAACTCGAATACCGCCTCGTCAGCGCCATCGTCGCCACGCAGAATTCACGCCGCAGGCGCATCGGCGTCGTCTCGGCCCTGCCCATCTTCGGCGACGCGGGCTCCGCCACCCGCCGACCGCATGAACGCTGGTGGACGCTGCGGCAGCTCGCCCGCGCCTACGAACTCGTCGAGGTCATCCCCTCTGGCACTGGCCCCCTCCCCGAAGACCTCGACCTATTGCTCGTCGTCCACCCGCGCGGCCTCTCCGCCGAACGCCTGCAGCAGATCCTGGACTTCCTCCGCCACGGCCGACCGCTTCTCCTCGCGCTCGACCCCCTGAACCGCGTCGAGGCACAGGCGCGCCGCGGCCTGCCGCCCGCCAGCGCCGCCATCCCCCCCGAACTCCTCCGCGAACTCGGACTCGCCCTCGACAACGCCGTCGTCGCCGACCGCGAACTGGCCACCCCCATGACCCATGAAGTTCGCGGCGTCGAATCCGTCCCCACCCTCCTCTCCATCCCCGCCGCGCAACTCGACCAGACCTGCCCCGTCACCGCCCACCTCAACCAGCTCGTCCTCTTCTGCGCAGGCGCCCTCGCACCCGCCCCCGGTGCACACGGCGCCACGCTCACCCCGCTCGCCCAGTCCACCGCAGACGCCAGACGCCTCAAGCCCTGGGAAGCCCAGCGAATCCCCGCCGACATCCTCCTCGACTACCACCCCGACGGCAAGCCCGCCATCCTCGCCGCCATCGCCGCCAAGGGCCCCGCCCGCGCCATCGTCGTCGCCGACGCCGACTGGCTCGCCAACTCCCTCGTCATCCAGCAGACCACCGACCAGCACGGCCTCCCACGCGAAACCACCGTCTCCGACAACGCCGCATTCCTTGTCAACGCCGTCGACTTCCTCTGCGACGACGCCCGCCTCATCCGGCTCCGCACCCGCGGCCTACGCCAGCGCACCTTCACGCGCCTCGAAGCCCTCGGGCAGCAGGCCCAGCAGCGCATCGCCGAACTCTCCAAGGCCGCCTTCGCCGAGGAACGGCCGCTGCGCGAACGCCACGCCGCCATCGCCCGCCAGGCCGCGCTCATCCGCGACAACCCCAAACTCGATCCTGAACTGCGCAAACTCCAGCAAGAGGAACTGCGCCGCCAGCTCGAACAACTGGAGGCCGAAGACCTCCGCCACCAAAACCGCCTCAAGGCCAAACAGCGGCAGGAACTCCTCGCCCTGCGCCATGAACTCGACCGCATCGAACGCCGCGTCGCCCTCCTCGACATCGGCCTCGTCCCCGCCCTCCTCGCCGTCGCCATGCTCCTCGTCGCCTGGAAACGCTCCCATTAGCCCCAGACCGCCATGCCCTGCCACTCCACCACATACCGAGTCCCGTACGCCGACACCGACCAGATGGGCATCGTCTACCACGCGAACTATCTCAAGTACTTCGAAATCAGCCGCACCGAAATGCTCCGCGCCCAGGGCGTCGCATACCGCGACCTCGAAGCGCAGGACCTCCTCCTGCAGGTCGTCGGCGCCGAACTCGCATTCCATCATCCCGCACGATACGACGACCTCATCGAACTGCGCACCTCCGTCCTCCAGGTCGGCGCCGCCAGCATCCTCCTCCAAAGCGAAGCCTGGCTCGACAACCGATGCCTCGCCACTGGAAAAATCCGCCTCGCCGCCGTCGCCAAGTCCACTGGACGCGTGACCCGCCTCCCCGACACGCTCAAAGACACCATCTCCGACACCCTCTGCGACTGAACCGCGCCTTTTCCCTAACGTTTCGTTTTTTTTTGCCGACGGGACGGGACAACACGGAAAAAGGCTTTACATTGTGTCGTCTGCAATTTTGTTTTCCGCTCATTTTGTAAGGAGACTGTAATGTCCACCCGCCAATCCACACTTTTCTGGCGCATTCTGACTGCCTTCATCCTCTGCTTCGCACTCTGCAACGCCGCGCTGGCCCAGGACGCCCCGCCGCCGGATGACCCCGCCGCCGCCGAAGGCGAGGGCGGCGCCCCCCAGAAGTCCGAGGAGGAGAAGAAGAAAGAGGCCGAGAAGCTTGAAAAGGAACTCGACACTCTCCTCCATTCGCCGCTTGACACCGGCTGGGCGAAATCCCCCGAGCGCGCCATCATCTCCCAGGAAATCGACACCGCCAAGAAGAACTTCCACGACCGCCTCACCGAAGAGTGGAACGGCAAGATCACCGAGTGGATCCAGGCCATGATCCGCCGCCGCCGCATCGTCCAGTTCACCGTCAACAGCAAGGCAAAATACGACTTCCGCATCTTCCGCCGCCCAGGCGGGAAGGAACTTGACTGGACCAACTGGATGGAGACCCCCGCCAAGCGCGGCGGCGTCAACGCCGTCATCGCCGAAGTCCGCAAGGAAGCCGAGGAACACGCCGACGCCGAACTCAAGCCCGTCGAGGCACGACGCAAACTCCGCGCCGAGGCCGACGATCGCTTCAAGCCCGTCAAGAAAGGCCAGCGCGTCTCCATCATCCTGCGGAATGGACGCGGCACCCAGTCCCGCATCGACAACCAGCCCTTCCGCTCCAAAAATGACGAATACGTCAAGATCGGCGGACGGCAGATCCCCCGCGGCGACATCAGCGAGGAGGACCAGGCCAAGTTCTATCCCGAGGTCAACGAACGCCTCAAGGCCGACTTCATCAAGCACGGCGAGGAAAAGATCGACTCCCAGCGCCAGACCTACATCGACAACTACTGCTACAAGCACATCCCCGAGGCCCTCCTCGAAAACAACTACGTCCCCAACGCCACCCGCCCCAACGCCAAGATCACCACCGCCAAGCCCGAGTTCTGGCTCGCCAAGAAAAGTTTCGTCGAGACCCTCCTCAAGAATCTCATCGAGGAGGAATACCAGCCCATGGTCGACGCCATGGTCCTCGCCCACATGCGCAACAAGGGCTATGTCCGCCGCGACAACGAATGGGTGACCCCCGCCGAAGTCGAACGCCGCGTCGCCGCCCAGAAGGAGCGCATCCAGAAGATCGAGGACCTCACCGTCCAGATCGCCGTCCTCAAGGAAAACAAGAGCGAGGCCGACGCCCGCAACGACCTGGCCAAGCCCTGGGAGAGCGAGACCTCCGACAGCAAGCCTGACGAGGAAGCCATCAACAAGGCAATCGCCGAGTGGATCGACGCCTGCAAGAACACCGAGGCCGTCGACTCCTCCAACACCCCCGCGCGCTTCTGGGTCAATCTCGACCAGTACACCGAAATCTACCAGCCCACGAAATTCGAGATCGTCCCGCCTTGCTCCTTCTCGGGCAAGAACGCCGTCGCCACGGTCCGCATCAAGGTCTTCAGCAACATCGACCCCCAGGGCGTGACCTACAAGCTCAGACTCGTCCACAAGAAGAAGGCCGAATTCATCGTCCTCTACCGCAACGGCTACAACTACGGCGATTCCTGGAGCGGAGAATCCACCCGCTGGCTCCTTGAATCCGCCACCGAAGAACGAAAGTAAACCGCCATGTCCGACGCGCCACGACTCTTCAACAGCACCGTCCGTGCCTACGAGGACAAGGACTTCCTCGCCTCCCCCGACTGCACGGGCATCCGCCTCGAGCTCGAATACCTCAAGCCCGAACTCCAGATGGAGCGCAAGCGCGTCACCTCCACCATCGTGGTCTTCGGCAGCGCGCGCCTCAAATCCCCCGAAGAGGCAACCGAGGCGCTCGGCAAGGCCGAAGCCGCCCTCGCCGAAAAGCCTGAGGACGAAGACCGCAAGCGCGCCTGCACCGCCGCGAAAAAAATGCTGGAGAACAGCAAATACTACGCGATGGCGCGGGAATTCTCCCAGATTGTCACCACCTACGACCAGAACACCACCGACGGCTTCCAGTTCGTCACCATGACTGGCGGCGGCGGCGGCATCATGGAGGCGGGAAACCGCGGGGCCGCCGACATGGGCGGCATCTCCGTCGGCCTCAACATCACCCTGCCCTTCGAACAGCATCCCAACCCGTTCATCACCCCCGACCTCTCCTTCCTGTTCCACTATTTCAGCGTCCGCAAGATGCACTTCATGAAGCGCGCCAAATGCCTCGCCGCCTTCCCTGGCGGGTTCGGCACGATGGACGAGCTCTTCGAAGCCCTGACCCTAGTCCAGACCAAGATCATCGACCGCATCCCCATCCTGCTCTTCGGAAAGGAGTTCTGGGAAAATCTCATCAACTGGCAGCTCTTCATTGACAACGGCCTCATCTCGCCCGAGGACCTCGACCTCTTCCACTACTGCGATTCCGCCTGGGAGGGCTGGAACCTCATCAAGCAGTACTATCATATCTGACGGAAGAATGCCCCTCCTCCTCCATGCCCGGCAGCGCCTCCGCGACGGAGGCGTCGAAAACGCCGACGCCGAGGCACGCTGGATGACCGAACTCCTCCCCCGCGACGGCCACGAGGCCGCGCGCCTCGAAGAATGGCTCGACCGTCGCATCGCAGGCGAGCCGTTCCAGTATGTCGTCGGCACCGCCGCCTTCTACGGCATCGACCTCGATGTCGGACCTGGCGTGCTCATCCCGCGCCCCGAGACCGAACTCCTCGTCGAGCGCGCCCTCCGCCTCCTGCGGCCCCGCCCCGCAGACACCCCCGTCCTCGACCTCTGCACAGGCTCCGGCGCCATCCCCCTCGCGATCCTCCACGAACGCCCCGACCTCTCCGCCATCGGCGTCGACCTCTCCCCCGATGCGCTCGCCTGGGCCGAACGCAACCGCCGCCGCCTCCGCGCCGAACGGTGCGTATTCCTCCAGGGGGATCTCTTCGGCCCCCTTCCCGCAGACGCGCGGTTCCCCCTCGTCACCGCCAACCCGCCCTACGTCTCCCCCCGCGAATATCCAGACCTGCCTCCCGTCGTCAAGGACCACGAGCCACGCCTCGCCCTCGTTGCCGAAGACGACGGACTCGCCCTCGAACTCAGGATCGCCGCCGACGCACGACGCCATCTCACCCACGACGGCGCCCTCCTCCTCGAAATCGGCGAAACCCAGGGCCCACGCATCGCCGACCAGCTCCGATGCCTCGGATACCACGATGTCGCCATCCTCCCCGACCTCGCGGGAAAAGACCGCATCGCCGAGGCGCACTGGAGCGGCAATTGATCCGACGGCGCCCTCGACAGGTCTCCGAACCCTGAAAGCGCGCCGTCCACCGCCCACAGTATGCGGAAAAGCGGTTATGTTATGCAGTTGACTGTTTTCCCCACCTCGTCAACCGCGCCATCCGCGCGGAAGGAGCGCCCACATGCCCGACATCCCCTCCAAGAACGATCTTCTCAAAACACTGGAGCCCTTTGGCCAGGAACATCTGCTGATGTTCTGGGAGCAACTCAACGACGCGGAGCGCCGGCATCTGGGCGCGCAGATCCAGTCCGTCGACTGGGCGCAGGTCAGCCAGTGGCTCGCCGCCGTCCTCCCCGCAGGCGGCGCGTCGGCAGTCCCCTTCGAACGCCTCGAACCCGCGCCGTACATGCCTCTGCATCCGCAGGATTCCATCCAGCGCAGGCAACTCCAGGAGGCCCGCGCCCACGGCGAGGAACTCCTCCGCGCGGGACGCGTCGGATGCTTCACCGTCGCGGGCGGCCAGGGCACGCGCCTCGGATACAACGGCCCCAAGGGCACCTACTGCTTCTCGCCGCTGCGAAACGCCTCCCTCTTCGAGTATTTCGCCCTCGCCATCCAGTGCAACCAGCGCAAATACGGCACCATCCTGCCATGGTACATCATGTGCAGCCCCGCCAACCTCGCCGACACCGTCGAGTTCTTCCAGCAGCACAAGTATTTCGGACTCGCCGCCGACAACGTCCGCTTCTTCGAGCAGGGGACCCTCCCTGGATTCGACCGCGACGGAAAGGCACTCCTCCAGACCCCTGGCGACCTCACCAGCTTCGCCAACGGCCACGGCGGCGCCCTCGCCGCCATCCACGATTCCGGCACCCTCGACGACATGAAGCGCCGCGGCATCGACTTCCTCTCCTACTGGCAGGTCGACAACCCCCTCGTCGCCACCGCCGACCCCCTCTTCCTCGGCCTCCACGCCCTCACTGGATCCGAAATGTCCTCCCGCGCCCTCATCAAGCGCGACGCCAAGGAGAAGCTCGGACACTTCTGCCGCCTTGACGGACGCACCGTCATCATTGAATACAGCGACATGCCCGACCCGCTCCTCCAGCGCCGCGATCCCGACGGCCGCCTGACCTTCCGCGCGGGCTCCCCCGCCATCCACGTCCTCAGCCGCTCCTTCATCGAACGCCTCACCCACGGCGGGACCCTCCACCTCCAACCCCACCGCGCCGACAAGAAGATCAGCCATGTCGACCGCCACGGCGTCCAGATCATCCCCGACGCCCCCAATGGCATCAAACTCGAATTCTTCATCTTCGACGCACTCCCGCTCGCCCAGAATCCGCTCATCCTTGAAGCCGACCGCGCCGAGCAGTTCGCCGCCATCAAGAACGCCTTCGGGCAGGATTCCCCGGATTCCTGCCGCGCCGCCCTCGCCGACCGCACCGCCAAATGGCTTGAGGCCGTCGGCGTCCACGTCCCCCGCACGCCCGACGGCGCCCTCGACGCCACCATCGAGATCTCCCCGCGCCTCGCCACCGCCCCCGAAGACCTCCTGCCCCTCGTCAAAAACGGCCGCCTCCCCATCGAAATCCCGTCCGGCGCCAAGATCTGCCTCGACTGCCCCATGCCTGCTGACCGCTACCGCATCTTCGACCTCCACGACCTCCTGCTCGATTCCGCGCAGGTCGCACGCTCGCTCCTCGACGACTGCCAGCGCACCACCCCCGCCCGCGTCCGCGCACTCTGCCCCGTCGACGGCAAAATCATCGCCGTCCTGGAGGACACCACGCCCCAGGAGGCCGCCCGCGACCTGCGCTTCGACGAAGTCACCGCAGCCTCCCCCGACACGCTGCTCACCGCCCTCCGCCAGCGCTGGCAGGGCGGATACGAACCCGTCGGATGCATCGACGACACCGACGCCGAAGGCCTCCCGCGCTGCTTCCTGCTGACCCAGAAGACCGCCGAAGACTAGTCCATGCCCACGGAAGAACCGCCATCTCCTCCGACACCCAGCCGCGTCGAGCGCTGGCTGCTGCGTCCGCTGCTGCATGGCCTCGCCTGGTTCTTCCATACCCGCTCGCCGCGCGCCGTCCGCGCCTGGGCCGCCGTCCTCCATTTCCTCGCGTGGCCCCTGCTCATCGGCAAGCGCCGCATCGTCCGCGCCAACCTCGCCGTCGCCTTCCCCGAACTCGGCCGCGCCGAGCGCGACCGCCTTGCCGCCCGCAATCTGCGCTACCTCTTTGAGCTCGCGCTCGACTGGCTGAACTTCTTCGTGTATCCCGAGGACATCCCGCACCGCCTGATGCGCCCCGCCGAGACCGCCACCACGCTTGCATCCCAGCGCGCGCCCTCTCCAGGACTCCCCGGCATCATCTTCTGCACCCCCCATCTCGGCAACTGGGAACTCGAATCCCGCGTCTCCTATCTCTCTGGCCACCCTGGCGCCGTCATCGTCGCGCGCTTCCGCTCCGAACTCCTGAACCGACTCGCCTTCGGATTCCGAACCGCAGGCGACGACACCCTCGTCATCCCCGCCGACGGCGCCGCGCGCGGATCCATCCGCGCCCTCCGAAGCGGCCGCGACCTGGGCATCCTCATCGACCAGAACATCAGCCCCCGCCACGGCGGCGTCTTCCTGCCCTTCTTCGGACTCCCTGCGCCGTCCTCTCGCCTCCCCGCCTCCCTCGCCCTGCACCTGCGCGTCCCCATCGTCGTATGCGCCTGCATCAAGCAGCCCGACGGCACCTTCCGCATGGAGGTGGAACCCCTCGGACGCCCCGCCGCCGAATACGCCGACGACCTGGCGCTCACCGCCGCCATCCTCGGGGCCTTCGAGCGCCTCATCCGCCGACACCCCGAGCAATACCTGTGGCTCTACCCGCGCTGGAAATACCTCCCCTCCAACACGCCGCCAGAATCCAGGGGCAGATTCCCCTTCTACGCCATCCCCAAACGGTACCCCTGTCCCCCCGAATACCTCCCATGACCATGGACAAGATGATCCTACGCGGGCTGCGATGCACCGCGCACATCGGCTGCAAGCCCGAAGAGCGGGCCCTCCCCCAGGCGCTGCTCGTGAACGTCTTTATCGACCTCGACACCACCCCCGCCGCCACCTCCGACGACCTCGCCCAGACCGTCAACTACGCCCATCTCTCCAAGGCCATCCTCCGCCACTGCGAGGAATCCACCTGCCAGCTCATCGAGACCCTCGCCGCCAACCTCGCCCGCCTCGTGCTCGATTTCTCCCCCCTCGTCCAAGCCGTCACCATCCAGCTCCAAAAACCCGCAGGCCTCCCCAACGGCGACTACGCCGCCATCGAAATCACCAGAACCAGGGCCTGACAACCAGCCGCCCCAGTTGTCCCAGCCGTCCCAGTTGTCCCAGCCGTCCCAGTTGTCCCAGCCGTCCCAGCCGTCCCAGTTGTCCCAGCCGTCCCAGCCGTCCCAGTCGTCCCAGTCGTCCCAGCCGTCCCAGTTGTCCCAGTTGTCCCAGTTGTCCCAGTTGTCCCAGCCGTCCCAGCCGTCCCAGCCGTCCCAGTTGTCCCAGTTGTCCCAGTTGTCCCAACTCCCCCACCCCACCATGCCCACCACTTTCCGCACATTCATCGGCCAGGGCGGCCTTGAAGCCCTGGAAATCGCCAATGAAGCCGCCACCGCGGTCGTCTACCGCATGGGCGCGCATGTCACCTCGTTCATCCCGCAGGGGCAGCCCGACCTGCTCTTCCTCTCGCAGAAGTCCGAGTTCACCCCGACTGGCAAGCCCATCCGAGGCGGCATCCCAGTCTGCTGGCCGTGGTTCGGCCCCGCCAACCCCGCCCTCATCCCCAACGCCACCACGGGTCACGGCTTCGCCCGCCAGTGCATCTGGGACCTCGCCGCCACCCGCGCCGTCTCACCGCGCCTCGCCGAAGCCCTCTTCCAACTGGAAAGCGACGACGCCACCCGTGCGATCTGGCCCCACGACTTCCGTCTCTCCCTCCTCGTCCGCGTCGGCGACGCGCTCGAACTCGAACTGACCACCGAAAACACAGGCGACGCCCCGTTCACCTACAGCCAGGCCCTCCACACCTACTTCGCCATCGGCGACGTCCACGCCGTCCGCGTCACGGGATTCGAGGGCTGCGCCTTCATGGACAAGGCGCCCCCCCCCCCCCCCCCCCCCCCACCCCCCCCCCCCGGGCAAACCCCACCCCCCCCCGGCCCCCCCCCCCCCCCCCCCCCCCCCCCCCCCCCCCCCCCCCCCCCCCCCCCCCCCC
>JAEEGL011466414.1_pt1 | contig 29374 bp, 30 predicted proteins | sample 9134231 | NCBI WGS metagenome assembly JAEEGL01 (sample SAMN16246548, study PRJNA631951) | gut metagenome | biome: gut microbiome; feature: rumen; material: fiber-attached | host: Bos | place: Iran: Karaj | collected 2018-10 | reverse complement strand
GTAGCAAGCAAAGCATAATTACGTAAGAGACGCAATTACGCATACACTTGGTGACAGAGCCCCCAAAACCCCGACTATCGCAACCCTGAAACGGCCGCAGGCCGTGCTACACTACGCATGGCACATCTGGGGAGTCCATTGACGGGACTCACCAGATGTGCTACACTACGCATGGCACATCTGGGGAGTCCCTTGACGGGACTCCCCAGATAAACAAAATAACAATTAGGAGTAAAGATGAAGGGAGCAACGGTAATGAAAAAAGCGAAAGTGATAATTGTACTTATCCTTGTGGTATGTATGACTGTTTCCATATGTGCCTGTGGCGGAGCTAAATCAAAAGTAGTCGGTAACTGGGTTTGTGATGAAGTACATGGTGACTATCCGGATCAAATTACACTTAATAGGGATGGAACTGGAACTGGTGACGGCTTTTCTTTAAACTGGTCTATTCAGGATGATACCATCACGTTTAATGTGGGCATGATTGGAACATACACATACTATTATGAGGTGTATGATTCAAAACTATACTTAGACGGATATGGTTACACAAGGCAGTAGATATCAGCCGTTCCGAAACTGTTATTCTCGTTTTGATAATCAACTTTTTAATAGACAGTTGGTACACATTTGATTATCATAGTTTTCAATTAGGATCAGAAGAACAATGGCAAAGAAGGAAACTATACTAGCCCGAAATCTACACGAATCATAATAGTGTATCTAGTCATGAAACAGAATAATAGAAAATAGTTAAGAGATAATTCAGGCCGTATGTAAATAATACGGCTTTTTTAATTGACAGGAGGAGAAGGGGTATGACACGAACCAAGCGACGAGAATTCGTGATGACTGAATGGGAAGCGCAGGATCTCTCCAAGAAGGCCTCTAAAGCCTGCATGCCGGAGTCTCAGCTAATACGCCTCCTCATAGCAGGTTACCATCCTCCGGAAGCTCCAGATAAAGAATTCTATGATGATATGAGAGAACTCCTTAAGGTGAGCGGTGAGCTTGTGGCATTAGCAAAAGAAGCAGATTCAGATACTGCTTCTTTTTTATTGTATGAAGCGCTCGCTCTGAAAGAATTGAGATTAAAACTTGAACGGAAGTATCTGTCAGGAGAAAGGAGGGAGATATAATGGCGGTAACCAAAATATGGAGAGTAAGAGGATCAGTTGGGCAGATAATAGATTACGCAGACAATCCTGAAAAGACAGCTGCCGGAGGAGATGATGAGTTATCAGGACTTGCGGAAGTGCTGAGCTATGCAGACGATGACATCAAAACCGAAAAGCACTTTTATACCACAGGCATCAACTGCGACAGAGAATATGCCACGGAAGAGTTCCATCTTATAAAGGACCGATTCGGTAAGCAAGGGGGAATCGTAGCAATCCATGGATATCAGAGCTTTGAAGAGAACATAACTCCCAAGGAGGCTCACGAGATTGGAGTTCAGCTGGCAAAGGAACTATGGGGAGACAGGTTCCAGGTGATAGTCGCCACACATTTGAATACAGACCATGTTCACAATCATTTTGTCATAAACAGCGTCTCATTCATGGATGGAAAGCGTTTTCACATGTGCACTGACAGATACCATGAGATGAAAGATGTTTCAGACAGGCTTTGCCGGGAGCATGGCCTTTCGGTCATCGGCAAGCCGCAAGGCAAGCGAATCCCATACAACCTGTATATGCGGGAAAAGAATGGCGATCCCGTTAGATACAATGTGGCAAGGCAGGCAATAGACTATGCCGTTAAGAGAAGCCTGAATCTGGAGGAGTTTAAGGCTGAGATGAGTGCCCTCGGGTACAGCTTCCAGTTCGATCGTAACAGGAAATACTGGACGGTGACCGTACCTGGGTGGCAGAGACCTATCAGAATCCATAAACTTGGCGCTGAATACACCAAGGAAAGAATCCTTGAAAGAATCTACTCAAACGACGAAAGCGTGAGGGCGGACAAGTTCAGGGAGGTTTATCAGTATCGCCCGAGCAACTATCACCTGAGGCGCAGGACCCATAAGATCAATGCCAGGACCGGCCTGGAAAAGCTTTACCTGAGAGTCTGTTATGAGATGGGGTATCTCCCAAGGTACAGGCAGGACCCACTGAAGGTCTCATATATCTTTAGGGATGAACTGCTGAGATGTGACACATATGCAAAAGAGGCAAGGCTTCTGTCTCTGAATCATATATCAACAGACGAGGATCTTTTGAGGCTGAAGAAGTCGAAAGAGATTCAGATCAACGAGCTTGTTTCGAAACGAGAAGAACTCAGGAGGATGGTAAAAAGGAACATCCCGGAAGACAAGAAAGAAGAACTAAGAAATCAGATCACAGATCTTACAGGCAAGGTGAAAGACCTCAGATCCAATCTGAAACTGATAGAAGATATCGAGGAAAGATCGGAGATACTGAAGGAAAAAGTAAGTGAACTAGACAGAGATAGAAAGGAGATGACCAGATGAACGTAACATCAGATGCGGCTGAACAGGTCGTGAGGATATCGCTTGAAGGCATGGAAGTGATGCTGAAAATTACGGGCCAGGGAGCTAAGCTTGCAGCGGTCAGACTTGCTGCAGCACTGAACGAAGAGCAAAAGACCCGGGGCAAGTCAAGGATCACGGCAATGCTCAAGTCAGGAAAGCCGCTTAAAGTATATGAGATACAGCAGAAGGACCTAAAGACTTTTGCGCAGGAGGCAAAAAGATACGGTGTGCTTTACACGGTCCTCAGGGACAAGCATGACCATTCGGAGAATGCGACCATAGACATCATATCCAGGGTGGAGGATGCATCCAAGATCCAGAGGATAACAGAGAGGTTCAGACTCACCACGGTGGATGCTGCCGAGGTGTCCAATGACTTCACCGAGAGGAAGTTCCCCAAGAGGGGAAACCCTACTACGGCTCGGATGGAGAGAGGAGATCAGTCCGGGCCAAACTCAACCAGGACAGACTCCTCACAGCAGACGATATCAAATTCGGATAAGCCCTCGGTGAGAGAGAAACTCGAAGGATACAAGAAGGAGATGGAACTGAAGAAAGCGGTTCCGATCGTAGAGAAAGAGAAGGCGAGATGAAATGAGCACACGTGAAAACAGGAGCGATCTCATACTGATCGTTATCGCAGGCGCCATTCCTGTCATCTGGTTCGGCTTTCTTATCGCCCCATATTCCGATGAAGGGATAGCCAACATCATATCGCATATGAACGATATATTAGATGATCCATATCACATAGAAGTAAACGGAAGCAGTATCAGAACGGTGCTGCTTCTTTTGCTTATGTATGGGTTTGGAATCGGCATCTACCTTTCATCCAGAAAGAACTTTAGGCGAGGCGAAGAGCATGGCTCTGCCAAGTGGGGAGTGCCAACCATACTTAACAGGAAGTATGCCGACGGGAATTACTTCTCAAATAAGATCCTGACGCAAAATGTGAAGATCGGACTCGATGGCAGGAAGCACCGAAGGAACTTGAACGTGCTCGTTATCGGAGGATCCGGAGCAGGAAAGACCAGATTCTACTGCAAACCGAATATCATGCAGGCGAGCACATCTTTTGTGGTGCTTGATCCGAAAGGCGAGCAGCTCCGTGATACAGGGCATCTTCTCGAAAAAGAGGGATATGAGATAAGAGTGTTAGACCTCATAAACATGGACAGATCCCACTGTTATAACCCTTTCGTCTATCTTAGGAACGATAATGACGTACAGAGACTGGTGACCAATCTGTTCAAAGCTACTACTCCCAAGGGAGCCCAGACCAATGACCCGTTCTGGGATACCGCTGCGCAGATGCTCCTTTTGGCTCTGATGTTTTACCTTCTGTATGAAGCTCCGCCCAACGAGCAGAACTTCGCAATGGTCATGGAGATGATTAGAGCCGGGGAAGTCGATGAGGTCAACAGACTTCCCAGTGCTCTGGACAATCTTTTCAACGACCTCAGGAAAACGGATCCCTATCACATAGCACTGAAATACTATGATGCATATCATACAGGCGCAGCAAAGACCATCCAGTCCATCCAGATCACCCTGGCATCCAGACTGGAGAAGTTCAATTTGGAGAGCCTGGCGAAGCTCACTATAACGGATGAGATGGACCTAGAGCAGCTGGGAGAAAAGAAGTTCGCCATTTTCGCTCTTATCCCGGACAATGACACTTCATTCAACTTCCTGGTATCTATGCTGTATACTCAAATGTTTCAGCAGCTGTTTGAAGTGGCGGACAAGAAATACGGAGGTACGCTTCCGATGCATGTGCACTTCCTTATGGATGAGTTTGCGAATGTATCGTTGCCAGACGATTTTGACAAGATCCTTTCGGTAATGAGGTCGAGAGGAGTGTCCGGCAGTATTATTCTGCAGAACCTTGCGCAGCTGAAGGCACTGTTCGAAAAGCAATGGGAGTCCATCGTCGGAAACTGCGACGAGTTCATCTACCTGGGAGGTAACGAGCAGGCAACACATAAGTATGTGAGCGAACTTCTCGGGAAGGAGACCATCGACATGAATACATATAACAGGACGCTGGGTTCCAAAGGAAGTTATACAAGGAATGACAACCTTCAGGGGAGAGAACTAATGACATCGGATGAGGTGAGGATGCTGGACAACAGGCAGTCACTGCTTTTTATAAGGGGCGAGAGACCTGTGATGGATCTCAAGTATGACATCATGAAACATCCCAACATATCTTTCTCTGCTGACGGTAAGGCGGAGCCTTACGTACACGGAGAGACTGTGGATGCAAAAGAAACCATAGAAGTAATTTGGAGCAGGAAAAATGACAAAGGAGAAAAAAGAGAGCCTCAGGAGAGCGGATTTGTCCTGCTCACGGAGGAAGAAATCGAAAAGGAATTACGAAATACGGAAGGAGAAGGAAATGGTGAACAGAATCAAGAATGACGAAGAAAAGAGAATCGCAAAGAAAGGTCGGATAACTATGGCGGTATACGCCGGGATGGTACTAGCAATGACGCTTGGCGCAGGGATGGCGTTCGCAGATGGAGACCCCATCACTGTAGTGAACAACCTGTCTGAATTCATATTTTCACTAATAAGAGCCATCGGTCTTATACTCCTGGGACTCGGCATCATGCAGGTGGGCCTTTCCCTCAAGTCTCATGATCCTTCCCAGAGAGCAAATGGCTTCTTGACTCTGGCAGGTGGAATTATAATCACATTCACAAAGGAAATATTGACTATGATTACAGGATGACTTTTTAGAGAAGCAGTATTGTAAATGAGGCTGCTTCTCTTATCGATACAGTGGCTGTTGAACTCAATGGATTTATGTTATAATTATTAAGAATTAAATTGTTTACTTACGATAGGATGATTATGATAAGGAGAGTTCAGACGATGAATTTTGACTTTTTAAAAGATGTAAAACAATTGGATTCTTTATATGAGAATTGCAACAATGCTGAAAAATTGGTTATGACCATGCCAGTACAAAGCGTATTTACATCCAGGAAAAGTGCTGAACTTCTGGCTAAATTTATTTATATGGCTGCACATAAAGAGCAAATGGAGACCATGAATTTTGTGGACATTTTAAGTGATCCGGTTTTTAAGGATTATATAAATAATCGGAATGTTATTAATGATTTTCATTTCATTCGAAAAAGTGGAAACAGAGCTGTGCATAGTGATAATGAAGAAACTACTGATGATGCTCTTGATGTGCTTGAAGCCCTTCATTTTATAGTTGGCGAAACTGCATGCATGCTAGGGCTGATAACGGACTATCCTTCTTTTGACTATAATGTTGAATCATTCCCAGAAGCTAAATATATAGACGAAAAGGAGATTGAGAAAAAAGCTTTGGGAATGTTCCTTGAATATGTAGATGAATTTGACGCACTGCAGGAACGTGAGAAGTATATCGAACAGAAGGATTATGATTGGTTTTCATACTCAGTAGAGGGGAATGTGGAGGACATGCATGAGTATCTGGAGTTTGCACATAGGCCTAAACAGCTAGAGCTTACTGAATATATTCAAGCGTATTTATTAACCTTAACACGATTGTCTATTGAGAGATCTCCGGAAAAAGCTGAGGAACTTAAATTATCACATCCGTTTACATTGGATGCCAAATTAATAATTGGCGAAGATTCATTTTCATCATCTGACATAGATTCTTTTGTGGAAGCTATAATTGAAAAACTACCTACTGCAGACAAGTTTTCTATTGATATAAAATGCAATGGCGTATTAAGGGAATATTACAATGATGAATCGGATGAAGATGGAAACAGCAGGATTAATATGATTCTTAAAGATGCTGCATGGACCGGTGGAGGAATGATTGATACTTTAACCGCCTTTAAGCGCAGGAATAGGTTTACCTATAAGCTTGCAGTATTCTATCCGGATAAAGGAGAATCCGATTATAAAATGGTTCTTGATGGGAAGGAAATTGATGTTATCGCTTCAGGCACAGAAGATATTATAAATAAAGAAGCTATAGACGAATGGTGGTCCTATATGCTTGACCTGTGGGTTGAGTTTGATTTCGAAAAACACAAAGACAAACTCCTGCAATTACAGGATATTGTAAGAAATAATATACCTGAAAGTGAAGTACCTTACTGTGAAGGAACTTGGGAAGATGGAGAATTACATATCCTATGTAGCAGTATACAATGGAATTGTAAAAAACTGAAAGAAGTACAGGATTTCCTAGATAAACTAAATGAAGTGCTACTGCCTATAAAAGATGAGCTTGATGCAGGTGGCGAGGGGACTTGGGAAATAAACAAAGACTTTGCAGTTGCTACTTGGGGTTGGACTGATCAAGGCTTTAAAGTAACCGGTATATGTTATTAATTTAGGGATGTTGAACATTAATGCTAATTTCTAAGCTACAAATGTAAACGGCAATACTGTCAGTTTGAAGTACCTCATTGAGCGATAAGGTTGGCATTGCAGAGTGCCGAGATTTAAGGAGAAAGGTAGGCATAAAATGAGTTTTGACATAGCGGGAGATGCGTTGACAAGGTATTTAGGTAACGATAAAGAAGTGGTAGTACCTAAAGAAGTAAAAATTATTGGAGAAAGAGCATTTGAGGCAACTACTAATCTTGAGAGTATAACAATAGGAGAAAATGTAAATTGTATAAAAAGTCGTGCTTTTTCAAATTGTAAAAGTCTTGTTAACGTTGTATTTCAAGGAAAGATTAAAAAAATTGAAGGCTTGGCTTTTGAAAAATGTACAGCTTTAAGAGAAATCACACTTCCTGAAGGTCTTGAAACGTTAGAATTTGGAATATTTGAAGATTGTGAAAGCTTACATAAAGTGACCATTCCCGAAGGCGTAAAAATAATTAATAATAGTGTTTTTACTGGCATATTAGCATGTATTCCATTGGAAGAATTGATTCTACCCGACAGCGTCGAATATTTGGGGAATAGTAATATTTCAAATGGTGGCTACCATAAAAAACCAGAGGATGTTTTATTCAAACGCATTCATTTTGGGAAAGGGTTAAGGGAAATTGGATCCCATAGTCATAATTATTATTTGTTCGAAGACATCGAGTTTGTTTCAGACTTAAATATATTATTTGATAAAAAATATTGTGGACCTGAAGACCCTGACCCTTATTCTGCTAAGTTATATACAGACTTTACACTTGATGAGGAGAATCCATACTTCAAATATGAGGATGGCTTCTTATTAAGCAAAGACGGAAAGATTTTGTATTCATGTCTTATAGACAACAAAGATGAAATAGTTGTTCCTGATGGTGTAGAAAAAATAATGGGACACACTTTCGCAAATGTCTTTTGTGGAAAACTGGTAATTCCTGGTAGCGTTAATAATATGAAAGGCTCATTTATTACTTCTAGAATTGGCAAATTGGTTTTGTCAGAAGGAATTACGGAAATTCAGGATCAAGCATTCTTGTTAAGCCACATTAAGGAAATTATTTTTCCTAATAGTCTAAGAAAGATAGAAGGATGCGCTTTTCTTGATACATATGATCTTAAAACGCTCAGATTGTACAGGAATTTGGAATTTCATAAATATATGACCTATTATCCTTTTGATGGTGAAGGGTTTAAGAATCAATCCCCTTTCTGGTTTAGCTCAGATGCTGGTTTTAACCATCTGGAATTTGTTGAGCTTATTGATGAGAATGGTAATACGTTATCACGGCTTGGTATGCCTTCTACAAAAGAATCAAGGAATGTAAAGGAAGAATACCATTTCCTGCTTGACGAGTTCCTCCAAAATGACGGGCAGTCAATAGCGTCATGTATTAAAAGAATTTATGGAAAGTTGAAAAATAAGACTTCCAAGCTGCAGTTATTATACGGGGCTTTATCTAATGATACCTTTAATGATCCAAAAACCAAAAAAGATTTGATACCAGAGATTATAAAGTATAAAAAAGCAATCCATGATATGGCTGCTGAACGAGATGACGAAGAAACTGCAATTAGACTTAAAGAATTGTTAGCAGAAAATGAAACGAGAAAGCAAAATAAGCAATAATCATATTCTTATTATCTAAAAATCAAAGAAATGAAAGAACAGAAGTCATATTGGTAAGGAGACTAAATGTCACCTATATGTGTAGTAATTGATGACATTGAAATTAGCATAAGAAATCGAAAAGAACCTGGAAAACCATGAGAATTAGTAATATTATTATAGCCGGCATTAAGCCGGCTTTTTATATAAATCAAATCCATAAAGAACGGAGGTGATCCCAATTGAACAAACATATCGTCATTGCCCTGGCAACTGTCGGGGTATTTTTTGTGGCTGTGAAGGCCGGCACAGCATTGATGGAAAGGAGGTAGGCCATGTCGGACAACTGGGTAGTGCAGCACCTCGTGAATACATTGGATACATGGAATGAGAAACTGGTTGAGGTGTGGGAGCTTCTCACGATGTCCCCTGAGGAGTTCAAAGGCGGCGGCATATGGAGAGTTATACTCAATATCAATGGATCGCTGCAGGCGATAGGACTGGCTTTGCTGGTCCTTTTTTTCTTGTCCGGAGTCGTGAAGACCAGTGCAAACTTAAGCGAGATTAAGCGACCCGAGCATGCTCTCAAGCTCTTTATAAGATTCGCCATCGCCAAAGGCGTTGTGACTTACGGGCTGAGCCTCATGATGGGTATATTCAGTGTAATTCAGGGGGTGATATCGAGAATCATGAGGACTTCGGGCATAACGGGAACATCGAAGACTACGCTCCCACAGGAGATGGTGACAGCGATCGAGGACTGCGGATTCTTCGAAAGCATACCGCTCTGGGCGGTGACCATTATAGGGTCGCTTTTCGTGATAGTCCTGTCGTTCATCATTATCCTGACTGTATACGGAAGGTTCTTCAAGCTATACATGTACACTGCGATAGCACCCATACCGCTTTCGACTTTTGCAGGCCAGCCCACCGAAAACATAGGGAAGAGCTTCCTTAAAGGATATGCTGCAGTCTGCCTTGAAGGCGCGATCATAGTGATAGCCTGTGTGATCTTCAGCCTTTTCGCATCGAGTCCGCCTGTGGTGGATCCGGATGCTGCGCCTGCGGCGATGGTATGGAAGTATATTGGAGAGCTGGTATTCAACATGCTGGTGCTGGTAGGAGCTGTCAAGATGAGTGACAGGATCGTAAGAGAAATGATGGGAATATAACCATAGAAGGAGGAAACATATGGAAAACATCAAAGAATTTATGGAACTTGCAAAGGAAGAGTTTATCAGGATGATGCCGGATGGACTCGCAGAAAACATTGAAATCGATGAAGCGACTGTGACCAAGATGAACGATCAGGTCCTTCACGGACTCGTAGTCAAGATCAAAGACCAGAATTCCGCACCGACCATGTATATGGATGAGGCATTCAAAAGGTACATGTCAGGGGAGGATACTCTGGAGTCTCTCATGACGGATGCAGTACAGGAGTATCTGAACGCCATGACAAACAAGCCGGTCGAGATCCTTGAGGATCTCAGCTTCGAAAACATCAAGGAGAAGCTGTCGGTAAGACTTCTGGATGTAAAGCGTAACCGTCAGTATCTGTCGGATGTACCGTACGTGATGGTTGGAAACGGCTTTGCGTATGTGTGCGATATCAGGATCGATTCCGAGATGGAAGGATACTGGAAGACCACTGTCACGAGAGGCCTTATGGAGAACGAAGGGTATGACAAGAAGGAACTTTTTGCCTGTGCTGTCAAGGGGGCAGAGAAGAACGCCCCTGCCACGCTGGTCTCCATGGAGGCAAATCTCTTCGGATTCGGGGATTATGAGAATGTCCTTGAAATGGATGAGGTGATGCCGGACGATCAGAAGGACCGCATGTATGTCCTCTCGACTGCAGCAGGTCAGTTCGGAGCGTCAGCGCTCTTTTATCCTGAGATCAAGGAGATGATCGCTGAGAAGCTGGGTGAAAGTTATTATGCGCTTCCCAGTTCTCTTCATGAGTTCCTGATTGTTCCCGAATCTGCGGGTGTGAATCCGAAGGATCTTGGCAGGATGGTCTATGAGGCCAACCACAGCATCGTCGATCCTCAGGATGTTCTCTCAGATGACATTCTGCATTATGACAAGGATTCAAGGAAGCTGGAGACGATTCCCTACGAGATGACCAGAGAGACTGCAGATATCGGAAGGGCGTGCTAATATGGAAGTCAGGATCAACAGAGAAATAAGGGAATACACTGAAAGCATGTTTTTCGGACTGTCCATGAGACAGTTCTTTTTTTCTGTTATGGCTATCTTGGTGGCAGTCGCCGTATATTTTGCGCTCAAGCCTGTCCTCGGACTGGAAACGGTAAGCTGGGTCTGTATCCTGGCTGCCGTTCCCTTCGGGGCAATGGGGTTCATAAAATACAACGGTATGACTGCAGAGCAGTTCGTGGCGGCATGGTTCAGGGACACGTTTCTGATGCCAAAGAGACTGCTGTTCGGGAACACCAACATCTACTGGAAACTGATCAAGGAACAGAACAGGAAAAGGAGGAACAAGGATGATAAGAACACTGTCAAATACGATCAAGCAGGACAGGGCAAAGTTTAGGATACCCAAGAAGGTCCAGGACATATTTCCCATTACGACTATCTGGTCAGATGGGTATGCAAAGGACAAGTCGGGCAAGTATTCTCTGATGATGAAGATAACGGACATCAACTGGGCTGTGGCCTCCCGTGAGGACAAGGAGAGGATGTTCCTCTTGTACTCGGACCTTCTGAACTCCCTGGACAGCGGAGCGACCACGAAGATCACCATCTGCAACAGGAAGTTCAATAAGGCGGACTTTGAAGAGCAGGTCATGATGAAGATGAAAGGTGACAGCCTTGACGAGTACAGGGAGGAATACAACAGGATAGTACTGGACAAGGCTATCGGATCCAACTCCATCGTACAGGAGAAGTATATCACCATATCAGTTCTGAAAAAGAATATCGAGGAGGCGAGGACCTACTTCGCCAGGGTGACATCGGACCTCATTGCCAAATTCAGCCGTCTCGGATCAGTGTGCACCGTGCTTGATGCCAAAGAAAGGCTCAGAGTCTATCATGACTTCTTCAGATCCGGCGAAGAAACAGACTACTATTTCGATATCTCTGACAAGATGAAGAAAGGACATGATTTCCGTGACTATATATCTCCGGACACCTTCGAGTGCCACAGCGACTATTTCAGGATCGGGAACAGATACGGAAGAGCGATATTCCTGAGGGACTATGCATCATACATAAAGGACACATTTGTGACGGAACTGACTGATATAAACAGGAACCTGATGTTCTCAATAGATGTGGTGCCGGTGCCGACCGATGAGGCTGTAAAAGAGGTCGAACAGAGGCTTCTCGGGGTAGAGACCAATATAACGAACTGGCAGAGAAAACAGAACATGAACAACAACTTCTCCGCTGTAGTTCCCTACGATATGGAACAGCAGAGAAGAGAGGCAAAGGAATTCCTGGACGACCTTACCACCAGGGACCAGAGAATGATGTTTGCGGTGATGACACTTGTGCATACTGCGGACAGCCTAAAGGAACTTGACAATGACACTGAGGCGATCCTCACTACTGCCAGGAAGCATCTCTGCCAGATGGCGGTACTGAAATACCAGCAGCTTGACGGTATGAGGACCGCAGTACCTTTCGGTGTGAGAAACGTCAATGCCTTCAGGACCCTAACTACTGAGAGCCTTGCCGTGTTCATGCCTTTCAGGGTGCAGGAGATCAGACAGGAAGGCGGGATCTTCTACGGAATCAATGCCATATCCAAGAATCTGATCATTGCCAATCGTGACAGCATGATGAACGGCAACTGCATCACCATGGGCACCTCCGGAGGAGGCAAGTCAATGATAAGCAAGGAAGACATAACGGCAATGGTTCTTAACGGAGCAGGAGATGTGATCATAATCGACCCCGAGAGAGAATACTCGCCTATCGTAAAAGCACTGGGAGGAGAGGTCATCAGGATCTCTGCTACTTCCCCGAACCATATCAACGCTCTCGACATGTCAAAGGACTACGGGGAGATAGATCCCGTCATAGAGAAGTCCCAGTTCATAATGAGCCTCTGTGAACAGATCATTTCAGGGCACAGATTCACCAAGGGGCAACAGTCGATCATAGACCGATGCACGGAGAACGTGTACAGGGATTATCAGGAGTCGAACTATACCATTGCACCTCCGACACTTGCGGACTTCAGGGAAGAACTACTGAGACAGCCTGAAAGAGAAGCCAAGTCCCTTGCCCTGGAACTGGAGCTCTTCACCAAGGGATCTCTCAATACTTTTGCAAAACAGACGAACGTGGATACCACAAACAGTCTGATATGCTACGACATACTGGAACTGGGAGAGCAGCTCAAGGCGGTAGGCATGCTGGTCATCCTGGATTCGATCTTAAACCGCATAATCGAGAACCGAAAGAAGGGGAGAAAGACTTACATCTACATAGATGAGATGTATCTGCTCTTCATGCACGAATACTCGGCACAGTTCCTTTTCAAACTCTGGAAGAGAGTAAGGAAGTATGGGGCGTTCTGCACCGGTATCACACAGAATGTAGAGGATATGCTCCAGTCGCATACTGCACGTACCATGCTCTCAAACTCCGAGTTCATCATCATGCTGAATCAGGCAGCAACCGACAGGGCAGAACTTGCCAACCTGCTGAATATCTCCGATCTGCAGATGTCCCACATCACCAATGTGGAACCCGGCCACGGGCTGATCAAGATGGGACCCAATCTGGTGCCATTCGAAAACAGCATCCCCAGGGACACAAAACTGTATCAGCTGATGACCACTAAATTCAACGAGGGCATAAAGCCCGAGGACGTATCATGAGAGATATCAGGACAAGAGAATCGAAAGCAGGCACGGTCAAGACCATTGACCGTGCCGCGATCCTGGGAGACAGGATGAAGCAGGTGACCATCAAAGGTAAAGAACAGATCAGAGGGTTCGATCAAAGCGATAGCCAGAGTGAAACTGCCTATGCTGAGGAGAGGACACTTACCTTATTCGGGGAGTCGGCTTACGGAGCAGGCAGTGTTGCAGGATGTGGCATAAAAAGGGGAGAAAACTTGCCAATTTGGCAAATTTCGAGAAATAAACTTGCCAATCTGGCAAGTTCAACTTGCCAATTTGGCGAGTTACGTGGAAGAAAACGAGGATATGCAGATCCGAGCCTAGGGGTAAAGAAGGAAAAAGCCGAAGCTGTTCTCAAGAAACAGTATCAGCTTCGTAGCGCAAAGGACAGCGTACGAAGGAAAACTGAAAGAAGGTGGAAGAGGATACTCGCATCCTTAAGAAGAGTTATCAGAGATTCCAGGTTCATCACAGGGTCGCTTACTGTCGCAGGAGGTGTAGCAATGATCGCGATAATCGTTTGCACTTTCTTCGGATCAGCCTTCTATATCCTGGGAGACGAGACAAACTCAGGATTCGTTCCAGGAGATTACTTCGGGACAGGAAGTACGGATATAGTGGAAGTTGCCGCTTCCCAGGTCGGAAACGAGGGCGGTGAGCCATACTGGAGCTGGTACGGATTCAATGGAAGGGTTGAATGGTGCGCCTGCTTCGTATCCTGGTGCGCGGATAAATGCGGATATATCGAAGCCGGGATCATACCAAAGTTCGCGGTAGTGGGTACGGGGATGGATTGGTTCCAGAATCGAGGTCAGTGGCAGGGAAGAGGGTATCATCCGATGCCCGGAGATATAATATTCTTTGACTGGGACGGAGATGGATATGGCAATCATGTTGGAATTGTTGAATCGAGCGATGACAGATATGTATATACCATCGAAGGAAACACGAGTGACCAGTGCAGGAGGAGGACGTATTTTATAACTAGTAGCATGATTATGGGGTATGGGATACCGGCGTATCCAGAGATATTGGATATAGAAACGATAGATCAGTAACAAATGTTACTAGATTGGCAGTTGCCTGTAAAAAAGGGGACACGGGGAGACCGCCGTGATATTCACGAATACTATTGCATGGTAATTCATCCGATATTTCAGTCATATAATCTGCATTACGAAGGGCAAAGTGATCCTTTTCTGTCAAATACCAGATATAACTGAAGACTCAACATCACATTCTTCAACGTCTCCACTAAACATATGTGGGCCTCGTATCCATGGACTTCAGCTTCTTCAAGTTTTCCCGCCTGAGCTTCAGATCATGTTCGGCTTTCTCACGTTCGATTCGCAGCTCGTCAATCGTCTTTTTGCGTGCCATGTGATCACCTCCTTCCTGGTTTCCGGGCATAATAAAAGCTCCCGACTTTTTACGGTCGAGAGCCTTTAGTATGCTCAGAAAGATTATGATTTGTTGCTTATAGTCCGTTGTCTCAAAATCCGTATACTTATATAATAAAATTTTGGAGGTGATGCTCTATGGAAACGACTGTTCAGAAAGCTTTTGGAGAAGCTTTAAAGCAACTTCGTTTAGATCGTGGTATCAGTCAAGAGAAGTTCGCACTGTCCATTGAAATGGATCGGACTTATTATGCTTCAGTTGAAGCTGGAAGACGTAATATTTCATTACAAAACATCAAGAAGATTGCTGATGGATTCAATCTTTCCATCGCTGATCTTTTCACGAGATTTGGACTATAAAGGAGTAATTACCATGCCGACTTTTGATGCACTTTACACGGAATTTGAAAACACTAAAGATGTCTGCGGTTTCTGCGAAAAGTATTCCGAAGACAGCGTTGCGACTCGCTTTCTTTTGATTCGTTCTTTGGATAAGCCAAACTTAATAGATATTATCACTCAGTATGGAAATACTGTGCCCGAAGGTAATGTGAGAAATCTTACTAAAATTGCTTATCAAACTCCTGTAACTATTGACCAACTGCTTGCCTATATAGAAGGGCATAGGGCTGCTCTAATAGAGCAGAGACGTGCAGAGTTAGAGGGGTTGCCTGAAGTTCTTTCGTCCTTTCCAATTGTCAATTGTGGAGTAAGAAATGACAAGGTTGACGACATAGTAAAAGCCTTTGTTCGGAACAAGAACTTAAAAAGCTATGATGCTCTCGCAGCTGAATTAGACGAAGCAGTTCTCCCGAAGATTCGTCAATACAGCCTCTGGTCATATTACAATCAGACATCGAATGACATTATTGAGCTGTTTTTCCTGCAACATCCTTCTGTAATTCCAACCCTTAGGAAAATACATGACATTGATTTCTTCTTAAAGGTTGAAGGGGAAATAATACCATTCGATCTGAAGTTCACCCATATTTCTGAGGCATATTTTGACCTCGTTTCCCAGGGAATTCAAAGATCTTTAAATGGATCCGACGATTTCTCCGTCACGGACAACCATGAAAGTGAACTAAAAACAATGCGCAAGCACTATTCAGCGTTTCGCAAGAGTCACCCTCACCTTGGCCTTGAGACCGCCAGTAAGCTCGCTAAAGCAGATATTATTGCTGTACTAAATGAGAATGGCTCTCCGGAAGATCGAGCCTTTGTCATTGAAATGCAAACACAGCATCAGAATTACGTTCCGACAACCTCAGACGATCTTCATATACTTGAATGGTGGAACTATAAGTACCAGGGAGAACGGCTGTTTTGTAACAACAACCGATTGTTTGTTTTTCTGGCATACTATCAGCGTTTTGTTGATGGTCGTGAGCTTAAAGGCAAAACCGAGGAAATTGGCGCGAAAATCAAGAACATGCTAGACTCTATCACACTAGAAGATATTCACGATATTAATTATCACTATGACAAGGAAGCTAGCCTTGAACGAGACTACCACGCAAAATCCTTGTCGACGATTTATTCTGAATAATAGGTTAGGGCTGCTTCTCAATATGAGAGCAGCCCTAATTCATTCTTTATCCAAGTATTTCGGCACAAAGCTTAACTATGTCAGAGACTCGGTAAATATACCCTTCAGGAATGGTTTGTTCAAACAAGGAGTTCATGAAGTTGTATACCTCGTAATCGGGATGTTCCTCATGAAGTCTCTGTATAAGTTCCTCAAGTTTTATAGGATCTTTTTTGAATTTTATCTTTCCCAATTGCCGATTGTCATTGTTCTGGAAGGTCAAAACAAAATCCGTTTTTAAGGCGTTTTTCCTGTTATCCTGAATCACAGATGTTGCAGAGTATTCCAGCGGCACGATATCCTTTAACTCGAATCCATGCTTAATAAATAGATTCAGCGTCTGTATCCATGTTTCGTCATCCAAGCAATTAAAGGCCATTGAGAAGTAGCGATGTGGTTTAAGAGTTCTCTTGATTTCAGCAAAGGCTGCATCTAAAAGCTGATTATAGTTTTCCTCGCTCTTTTCCTTTCTATCTTTTGCCTCTGAAACGATTATCTCTTTATCCCACTGAATATCTTGATCAAGGCCAAGCCAAGCATTCCACATCAAACTCTGTTCCATATACAGAATCCGATTAGCATGCGGTGGGTCTATAAAGACATAGTCTACACTCTCATTTGCGGCTTGCAACTCAGTAGCTGATCCATTGAACAATTGAACATGATTTGCAAGATATTCTTCGTCTTTATCTGCAAACAGTTCGTTGATTTCTTGAACGCCTTTTAATATCCGCTTAAATCTATTCTCAAAACAGTTCCAGGCATGGATTTCAAAATGCTCTTCAGGAACCCAATATCCTATCACCCAGCTTCCAACTTCAGCTTTGTCGCGAACACCTTCATTCTTTTTCCGCCCTCTTATGACAAACACTAAATTACTTGCCTGCGAAAGCGTTCCAGAAAAAGTCAATTCAAAAACTTCTCTGATCCTGTCATCTTCAATTTTCTTGATTTCGTCAAGAATCAAAGACAATCCCACAAGCGCTCTGGGAGTAAAAAGATCGCAAACTTGCTGGTTTTTTCCCACATTGATCCTGGAGTTTTCATACATTATGCTCTGCGGAAACCATTTAGGTTCAATTTTGGGGTTATTTGCCATTTCAATATCAGCAGGTAATCCGGAGCGTATTCTCTTTTTTTCCGCATCGGTAGAATACCAAACTTCTATGGGTTCGCCATTTTTCCAGATAGTATGAGTGACAGTGGTGGGTTCGCCATCTATTTCAACCTCATACAAACTATTGATCATATAAAACAGCGATTTCTTTATACTTTTAAAGGTTTTTTCAACCTCCTTCAAATCCACAGGAGTTAAGGAAGCCTTGGTCAGCTTTATTGCTATGGGGTTTAAGTCAACACCGTAAACTTTGCGGCCCGCTTTTAACGCCTCAATCAAAGTTACCCCAGACCCACAAAAGCAATCCATGACGACTTCTTCCGGCTCGGAATACCGTTCGATAAATTTGGATATCTCATTAAAAGGTTTTTTGCCCCAATACTTGTGCATGGCATATAATCCCTTATAAGTGCTATTATTCGCCATCGTTTTTCACCTCACTGTTTTTCTTTTTTGCTTGTTCCAAGATTGAACGCTCTCTATCATATCTTTCAATATACTCACTAAGAGAGCGCTCTACTGCAACAGTTTTCGATTGCCCTGCGGCTTCGCAATACGCAACCAGCCGTCTGTAAATATCTGTGTCAATACATACGTTTAGATATGTTCCATTTTTCTTAGGTCTGCTCATTATCCACACCTCTCAAACCTTCTTGGACAAGCGAGTATATTATACTACATTTCCCTACAATAATCAACTATCTCTTTGTGAACCATATCCGTAATTCTTCGCGTGCATACTGGCAGCCTTTCTCCTTGCTTCGCTTTGGGGCGAGTTTAGATGGATCGAGACTCGTGATTTCTGAATGGTATAGCTCACGCAACCCAACTCCTTATTCTCGCTATCCAATTTACAAAGATTCGGGTAACGAGCCGCAAATTTCTTCAGTCTGTTCTTCAGGTCGGTGTTGAACGTGTAAATATCCCAGGTGTCATTTCCCTCAGAAGTCAGCAGGAGGGTTTCTCTTTCGTATTGGCTTTGTCCTACTTTCTCTCAGTGTGTTGAAATACTCGGAAATCCTTATTCTATAGGGCTTTTCAGACATCGGCCGGTACGTTGGAACTCTGCGAAACCTTATCTCATAAAGACCCCATAAAACATTGTCCTAAAAACAGACATTTTGGCAACATCATTTGCCAATTAGGAAACACCACCTCATGGATAGAAAGGTTATACTAAAATAAAAAAAGGAGAAGACAAATGGAGAACATCACATTGGAATTGATCGAGAATATCAACATGAAAAGTATTACCATTCATTCATGCGCAGAATCATTGCTTTTTATTTTAAAGGACATTGAAGAAATGGAGAGTGAAGCTTGCAAAGTGTCAGATGAAGACTTTAGAGGGTTGTCAAACATAGTGGAGCAAATGGCGGAAAAGATAAAAGGCGAGTCAACCGAAATCTGGACAATGACTGATGCTGTCAATTATTATCCTAAAACTGATGAGAAATAGAACTGTTTCATAATTACTGCTTAAAAGAATAAGAACAAACCCCAGAGACCTCCGGAGTGATGACCCGGAGGTCTTGGTTGTTTTTGCCGAAAGATGACAAATATTTAGCATAAAAACAGGAAGAAAAGGAATAGTAATTGTCAGAAAAGTGGCAGGATGGTATAATAAAGTGGGTATATGCAGGTAGGAGGATTAGTCTCATGAGTGATTCCAGGTATGAAAACTATTTGTTAAGTGATATTGAATACTGGCAGTTACCTTACATAGGCAGAACCGTAAATGACAAGTACCTTTCTATGTTTAACCATAATGGTTATTACCCTAGTGATGATCATGACAACCATCCAGAGTATTACGAAAAGGACATAATCGTCAATCTCAAACCACAATTATTCAACAACGTAATTCAAAGCATTTCATACTATAAAGTTGTCGACCACGGGATTTATTCAAGGCATAGTGATGACAGACCGTTAAACGCACACGACATAAAGGTATTCAAAGAAGTGTTGGATGCATGTACAGTAAGTTCCGCACAAACTGTGCTCAACAAATTGTTAGATATGCCGCTCAAGGAAGGGTGGACAATTAAACGTGTAAGTGAGAAGACGATACAACTGTCAAATAACGGTAACATAGTTTCTATTCCAATCGACTATGTAAAACAAATAATAGATATTGCCCCTAATGCCTCGGATATAATTTCCAATGATGATTACTGGGAGGTAAACAGCAGATGGTTGCGTGGGAAGTATAAAGAGGCAATCTTTGCGTTGCTTTACAACTATAACAAAGAGCACTTCCCGGAGATAAGTTTTTCTGAAACTGCCAGAGAAAGGATAGAAAGAGAAGATAAAGCAGATGCTGCCAAAAAGGCGTTGATAAGGGCTATTAATGGTGGCCAAACCAAAGAAGTCTCGGAACTGGTTGAAGAGATAATAGAGATTCCCAGAGAGGCTATAGATGTCGCAATAAAGAAAGGCAGAACGGATTACCTTATGAGCTTTGTTCCCAAAACGGATCCGTTTGGGCTTAGAAATATAGGCGAATATGCAATTTCAAAAGGGGAAACGCAGTTATTAAAACTCGTAATAGAAAAAGGAGGAACTAAAGCTGACGGCTTGATATATACCGCATATAAAGAGCATAGAATAGATTACGTCATTCTGCTTCTGGAAAAAGGATACACCTTACATATTGGACCGAACAATGATATCAAGTACGATGCTGAAGATATATTACCTTTAACTGATTACAGTGAAGTATATTTCTCTGCAGATTTACTTGAGCAACTTTATGAAGCTTTTGGAACAGATCCAATTAGCAAAATAATAGAGAATTATCATTATAGCGATTTCAATTGGAAAAGAACCGGTCCAGATGGGTATTTTAAAAATGAAACGATTGATTTTGTAACGTGGCTTATCAACAAACATAACATTGAATTAATAGATCATGCCGCAAAGAGTGGCTTGAAAACAGGGTTCGATAGCTGGGATGCACTTGAAAAACTAGCAATCAATATCTTTAATGAGGATAGGAATTATTGGAATCATGTCAAAGAGTTGTTTAAAAACGGCTTTTCAATATATAGATGCATTGTTGATAAAAATCTTGCAATGCTGGAATACTGTGTTGAAACCGATAGTGTTAGTGGCGATGATTTAGAATGGGCAATTAGATCTCATGTGAGTAATGAGATGCTTGAGCTATTAATTCGGCACCTTGAAGTGAATGGAGAGAAATTCGGACCTGACAAACTACCGTTGTGGCATTACGGTTTAAAGATAGATGATTTGAGGTTGTTTGAATTGTTCCTTAAAACGTACGCCCCGAAGCTAAATGATGACCAAACACGAGAAGATTTATATAATCATTTTGTTTGGAATAATTACGGTGTAGAGAAGGCAATAATACTGGTGAATGTGTGTAAGTTCCCAGATCAGCTTATAAAAGATGCTGAACTTGCATCTGTTTTAAAACAAAGTCTAGTTCTAAGTAGGCTAGAGGATGAATTGCCAAGGGAAAGTGTTTATTATGTTGAGAGATTATTCCCTCACAAGGTTATATTCAGGTATTATGATGACCATACATGGGAAGTAATAGGTAAGCGATCCAGTAGCAAATGGGATACTCCAAATGTGGAAGGTCTGCATTATTTGGCCTCGTTGGCAAATGGAGAATGCATTTTAACAAACTTGTCGGAATGACAACGATCGGAGCAAGACATGACAGAACAAGAAAGAATTGAATCCATAAAATCGAATGGTGGCCGGCATCTAAAAAACTTTAAAGTGGAGAACGTGACTTATGCCATGTGCCTCGCTGCAGTCGAAGACGATGGATACGCATTGTATGATGTACCATATCAACTCCTGAGTGAAGAAATATACAGGGCAGCTTGTAATTCCCAAGGCGCAGTCTTGAGCTTAGTTCCAAAAGATCTTATTGATAAAGAAATCTGTGAGATTGCGGTATGTTCCGATGGAATGGCACTTCAATACGTACCGGAAGAACTAAAAACACTCGAACTATGTATGAAGGCTGTGGAAAAGAGCCCTTCAGCCTTGAAGTTTGTTCCTGAGGCTATCTTGACACCAGACATGTGTGCCAAGCTGGTAAAGAATAGGACAGAACTGGTAAAAGAACTACCTAAATCATGTAAAGACTCCGAGCATTATTCGGCTATTATTGATGCGGCACCTGAAGCATTAAGCTTTCTCCCTAAAAAGAACAGAACTGCTGATATTTGCAAAATTGCGCTAAAAAGGATGGGGTATTCATCGACGGTAGAGGCGATCAAGGGTGCACCAGAAATAATGGGCCTTCTACATCCTTCTCTATATGATCACGAATCTTGTCTTGAATTTGTAAAATCAGAGTATTTTCTGTCAGCTGTTCGTATTGAACCGGGGCGTAAGGTAATGGAAGCGTATCATAACGATAGTGGTCTTGTCATAGGCGACAGAACTATCGTTTTAAAAAAACTCTTTAATTATTATGATGTGTGTAAGATCGCTATTGAGACAAACGGAGAGCTTATCTGTGATGTCCCAAAGAAGATAGTATCGAAAGATTTGTGCGAACTTGCAATAAGACAAAGCGGCGATTCTTTCAGAATGATACCGAAGGAGTTTCGCACCAAAGAGATATGCGAGCTTGCTTTTAAAAAATATGTTTGGAACTTTAAGGAAATACCTGACGAATTCAAGACTCCGGAGATGTGCAACGCAGCAATAGAAGAAAGTGGGTATCTGCTTGAAGATGTGCCGGAGACCATGAAAACATATGAATTATGTATGGCCGCCTTGGTGAAACTATACCCAAAATTGAAGGATAGGGCTGTAAAAAACAATCATTTGCAAGTGTCCGATATTACACCAGAACAACAAAGAAAACTCGATTATGATATTTGCCTTGCTGCAGTAAGAGATTATGGCGGCAATTTGCAATACGTTCCACAGCAGTTAAAAGATTATAAAATGTGTCTTATTGCTGCCAGAAATGGCTTCCGCATCGCCAAGTACATCCCCCAAAACCTTTTCACCCCCGAGATTGCATTAATCATTACTAAGAAAACCGATCTTGATTTTGAGTACATTCCTAAGGAATGCTTGACTGAAGAGGTATGTATTGAAGCCATAAAACACGGATTTGATATCAAAGGAACCGTAATCGGCGAGGTTCCAAAAGAACTTGTGACTCAGGAAATGTGTGACTTAGCCATTAAAATCTCGGTTTGGTCTCTTAAGGGTATCCCGGACGAGTTTGTAACAGAGGACATTCTGATGCATGTTGCTAAAACGGCGCCGGGAAGGCTTCAGGATAACTTTCCACAAAGATTCCGCACAGACGCTTTCTTCCAAAAGATGATAGGAGCATATCCAAATACTGAATACTATGTCAATGAATTATTTAGGGACAAATAAAGGTATCAGTTTAATTAGTTAGACTTAAAGACGGCATAGATGTAAAGGGGAGTTAGCCATGGATAGAGCATCAATGGTTAATCGAGGGGCATCTATTATTTGTCGTCAAATTTATAGAGCGGATATTATTCACCTGGATGATAAGATGGTTGCCTCATATAAAAAGGCAAGGAAGAAATATGTTTTAACCAAGTGAGTGTTTTTTAAAGTCCATGGTCTACGGACCAAGAAATGGAGTCAATTATGCTAGTGGGCTTCAATGCTTCTGTAACATATAGTAGACTGTATGGCATAACCTATGAGGTTGATGTTGAGCTTACAGATGAAGAATATGAAAGACTGAAGGAATCATCTAAGAATCACGTTAGAATGGCCGAAGACGAGACGGTATCTGATATATATGCTAAAGCGTACCGAGTGGCTCTTGGTCTCGACACACAAATGCTGCGCGACGATCCCAAATCCCTTGCTGAAAAGATGGCTTGGTATTGTGGTATTACAGTAGCTGAGGCCGCTCACCGTCAATACTCAGATGAGGAGATAGCCAGCATGCTAGAGAAAGAAGGCCAAAGAAGCATAGGATATCCTCCTGAGTTTGAAGAAGAACAATGGTACTAGGATGAAGGCGACATAGAAGGCTGAAACACAAGGCAATACAGGAAATCATAACATGAACGACCAAGAAATCACAACTAAACGTCCACCCAAAGCTCCAAACTCAGAAAAAACTCGTCTCTTGGTTCTCTATAAATTCTTTTATGAGAATACTGATGAGGACCATCAGGTGACGTATGATGATATATTTCGGTATCTTAAAGAGCACGATGTTCTGGCGAATCACACAACGGTTCGTGATGATATCCAGCTTTTAATTGACCTGGGCTATGACATAGTACGTGTTCCAAGCAGGCCGGTCAAGTACTTCATGGGGGAGCGTGAGATGGAGGCTGCCGAGGTGAAGCTTCTCGTTGATGCGGTTTCATCATCGCGTTTCATCACGGCCAAGAAGAGCCGCGAGCTCGCCAAGAAGCTCGGAAATCTTACGAGCCAGTATCAGCGCAAGGACCTCAAGAGAAACATCTATGCCACCCACCGCGCCAAGACGGACAACGAGGAGATTTATTACACGGTCGACGTGGTGAACACTGCAATCAATTCCAGGAAAAAGATCTCCTTCCAGTATACCGAGTACACGCCAAAGGATGGCAAGGTGCTGCGTAACGACGGGGAGGTCTATGAACTGAGTCCCTACGCACTTTTCTGGAACGAGGACTACTATTACGTGGTCGGATGGTCTGATAAGCACCAAAATGTATCTGTTTTCAGGACGGACAGATTATATAAGCCGCAGATACTGAGAGAAAAGGCGGTCAAGAGACCCGACGACTTCAGTCTGGAAGCATACTCCAAGAGGATCTTCGAGATGTATGACGGAGATCCCGTGGAAGTCCGGCTTAAATGCAAGAACGATTTCATGAAGTATCTCGTGGACAGGTTTGGACCAGACTTCGAGTTGAAGCCTGCAGGGAAGGATGCCTTCATCGCTACTGTGGAAGTGTCCTTGAGCCCGACCTTCTATGCCTGGGTGTTCACCTTCGGCGGAGGAATCAGAATCATGACCCCGAAGAAAGCGGTGAACGAGTTTAGAAGAATGGCGAAAGCGGTGTTGGAATAGCAATATGCGATAGAACGAGAAGGTCTTAAGATGAGGAGCAACGAATACAGAAAAATGAAAGAAAACGGTCTCTTCACATCAAGAGAGATCGCAGATATATGCTCTGTAAACAGAATGACAGTTGTTCGTATGGAAGATCGGGGCCTTCTGATGCCCGATCATGTTGCACCTAGCGGAGTGAGATATTATTCTCTCAATGGCCTGATGCAGCTCAAACACATTCTCCTTCTGGAGAAGTGCGGACTGAACTCCAGTCAGATCAAAGACTTGTTCGGAGACACGGTAAATAATCCTGACATAATATCCAACATGCTAAATGACCTTATTATGGTCATGACAATCCTGGACGCAGACAAAGATCCGTTTACCAACAACAAGGCCGGCAAGATCAGGAGTTTTGATATCAAAGATTATCTTTGCTACATCAAGGATTTCACTCCAACTAATGACTGGAATCAGGTCTTTTTTGAATTTCATGAGGCTCTGAGTGAAGTGGCCGACAGGGATTATAAACTTACGACGGGATCTCCTTCAATATCAGGCAGACTGGCGGAAGACGGTGAACTCATGCTTGACAGAATCTACGTCCCAGTCGGTCAAAGCAAAAGCACAAAAGATCTGGCCAATATCCCGGAAGTAAGGGTCATATATGCTTCATGGTATGGAAATCCTTCAGGCGTGAAGAAAGCCTTCAAGGCTATGACTGAGGAAGCAATAGAGCGAAAGTACAGACCTCGAGGAGATTGCCTGGTCATCTCAATGGCAGATCATTACTCCATGCAGGAATATGACATGGATGATGTATACCTGTTCCTAATGCTTCCAGTTGAGTAAAAAATCATAAAAATAGTTTCAAAAAACCTCTTGCGCGCACACCCATGTGCGCAATATGCTTTAGTTAAGTAAAGGAATTACCTGCTAAAACAGAACGGAGGTAAACATGAAGAAGATAACTACTTTTGAAGCCGCCTGCATTCTTTGCGGATATGGAGTGGGCGGAACCATAATGACAATGCCTTATCTGGCATCCAAAGCCGGGGTAGTACCTGCCTGTGTGATACTCATCCTTTCATATGCTATAGGCATGATGATCGCGATGTACGCATCAGACGTAGCACTCAAAGCCAGAAGCATCACGGGAAGCGAGTGTCAGATTCTGACGCAGTTTGAACTGTTCCTGTTCAACGGACCGCTCAAGAAAGTGCTTACCATCATCTATTTCGTTTTCCTGGCGCTGATCGCATTGTCGAATCTTGCGGCATATGTGTCGGAATCCGGACAACTGGTTGCAGCGCTGGTACCTGTTACCGATAAGATCGGTTCAGTGATCTTCTATATCTTTGCTGCGGCTTTGGTACTGATCGGTATCAAGGGGGTGGCCATTGGTGAGAGAGCCATGATCATAATCATGTTCGTGATACTTGCGATCCTGGCCGTGCCGTCGTTCTCCCACTTCAGCGGCAATCCGATGCCCACGGGAGACGGAGACCCCATGAGCTTCCTCAGGTACTATGGGTATGCGATACTTGCTTTGTCAGCGCCTCTCGCGATCCCTCAGGTTGTGGACGGACTGGACGGTGATAAGGTGGAGATCAAAAAAGCCATGTGGCTTGGTTTCGGCCTCAACTTCCTGTCGATCATAATCATCACATTCTTTACTCTGAAGACCGCCACTGAAGTAACCGACATAGCGATGATCTGCTGGACTTCAGCACTTCCTTCATGGGCAATGCTTCTGGGAGTTCTGTACATACTGTTCGCTCTGATCACTTCTTTCTGGGGTGTTTCTCTGGGACTTGCACAGATCGTGACAGAAGCCTTCCACTGCAATGACAAGATCAGCTGGCTGGTGGCAACGCTTCCGTCATTCATCTTCGCACTATTCACTTCAGCTGGATTCATGGCACTTCTTGGAGTCGCCGGCGGACTGATAGGACTTCTTAACAGCATTCTGGCGATCCCTCTGTACTTCGGAGCGAGGAAGCGCGTGCCCGAGACCATCATGGGACCTCTGGCCAAGACACCCTGGGTATTGTTGTATGCTGCGCTTTGCCTGGTCTATGCTATAGGGTGCATAGTATAATACAGAGCCGCAAGTTGACCGAGAAAGGAGGAGGTTATGCGTAAAGCTGACTTTCTTAGAAACGAGGATCAGAGGAGGAGCATGGACTCCCTAAAGAATCTGGTTCCCGGTAAATTTTACAGTATGGAATATTTCGCAGACTATTGTCTGGACGAGGCAGTTGCAGAAAACCCGGAAACGATCGATGAGTTCAATGCTTTTGCTGCAAAGTATCTTCTGAACTTGCCCGCTGAGGAAAAGCCTCTCGAATCCATTGGATCAGGCTGCAGCGTGTTTGCCGGGCATAACAGAGAAGGCGAGCAGCTTCTTGCCAGGAACTACGATTACAGTCATGAAATCACAGCCATGATGATCAAGTGTCATCCTCAAAAGGGCTATAAGTCCATGGGCATGTGCGACCTGGCGTTCCTTGGCCTTCCTGAGGGCGCCATGGAAGTAGAGGATGCTGACTTTTCGTCCCTTATGCTTGCGCCATACATCATGGTAGACGGTGTGAACGAGAAAGGTGTTTCAATTGCGGTACTTGAAATAGACCTCAAAGGCTCTCACCCGGAGACCGGCAAACCGAAACTCTGTACCACATTCGTTCCAAGACTGGTGCTCGACAGAGCAGCCAGTGTCAATGAGGCAATCGACATACTGTCAAAGTACGACATTATTTCGCCGATTCCGGAATATGAGTTTCACTTCATAATAACGGATACGACAGGGGTCACAAAAGTGATCGAACCTGTTCAGGGAGAGATGAAAGTATACGATGCATCATGCGTTGCAAATGAGTTCCTGACGCCTTTCTACAAAAACGATCCCGAAATGCCCAGATACAATATTATGAAAGAGTATCTGACACACAGAAACGGACTGTTCAGTGAGGATGAAGCGTTCGCAGTGCTCAGGACGGTCCAGATGGACAAAACCATTGGAGTTGGCATCAGCATCACCAGGTGGTCGTCGGTATTCAATCTGCCGAAGAGAACGATAGATCTGTATTACGACAGAGACTTCGGCAAAAAATTCCACTTCGAGTTATAGGGCTACGGGGCCAATCCCCACTTTTATAAGCGAAAGCAAAGATGACAGATATCTGTCATCTTTTGTTTTTGCCTTAACAAAAATAAAGAACATATGTTCTCTTTTTGAAAAGCTTGTGATATACTATGACCATCACGAGAGACAGAGGGCAGGTGATCATATGAAGAGACTTAACAGAACAGTTGAGATGGTCTCCGTTTTCCACGAGGACTGCTCCTATCCCAAACCTGTAAAGTTCAAGCACAGGCTTGATAACGGCAAGGTCATAACAATAAACGTTGACAAGATCATAAGTGAGCAAAAGCGCAAATGGGGAGAGATCATAACTGTGGAATACGATTGTGAAAGCACAGTGATGGGCAAGTATCGGCGATTCCTTTTGGAATTCACGGGGAACAGGCTTGAATGGAAACTGGTCAAAATATAGCGGAGGTAAAATATGAAATTTGAATTAAATGGCTATGATGTCGTATTTAACAGGGATAAGCTGATGGCAACTGTGTATAAAGACGAACACAAAGTGATGATCGTCGATTTTGATGAAGATACTAGCATTTACAATATTGTTGGAGGTGTTGCTCTAATGATGGCATTTGATGGACTGCTTTCGGAAGAAGACATCGAGGATGTTATGGAAATATGCGGTATCCCGATGGAGAATGCAAGAGAAGAACTCAAACTGATGCGAGAATCCAAGCGCAGAATACATATAGCAAGCTGAAGGCGCCTGTCCGGGTTCTTTTCCCTTTCCCGGACAAGGTGAAATCAGAGAAAACAATCATTTGATAAGGGAGGAAAAGGCATGACAATTAAGGAATCTGGAGTTGGTACTAAAGAATACGAAGAAATGAACGGGTATTTTGGAAACTTAAGAACAGGAAGGAGGTACAGCTGATGCGCAGCAATCTTACAGATGTGGATAAGAGAATACAGCGTAAGTGTTCTCTTGCTATGACTGACGAGAAAGAGATGGCAGCCTTAGGGGGAAAACTGCTGGAGATCTTCCACGATGTTTGCAGCTGTAACACTTCGAAGGCGAACGATACAATAGGCGAAATCTGCTATTCAGACGGCGAATACTATGATCCGTGCGAAGAGATGAGAGTCATGGAGGAATCTCTGATCAAACTTGAGTATTTCACAGCGGATTCAAAGAGAGACAGATATGAGAGGGAAATCAGGAGCATACTTCAGACCGGCCAGATGATCCGTATAATGGATGCTCTCAAGTGCAAGGTGTACAGCTACGGTAAGTATGGACCGGACTTCGTGAGCATACTATCTACCTGCTATATGAACTCATTCGAATACACCAATGAGGAGGCGAGCGAAGTTCTAAACATGTCGCTCAGCAGTTTCTACAGGAAGAAAAGAAGGGCAGTGGTGCTCTTCGGACTGTCTTTCCTGGAATATAAGGCGGAGATCCAGGGGCATGATCTTTTGCTCGACCTGGAACCGGACGGATCACAGTTATCCATGGCGATATGAAAAGTGACAGTGTTAATGACAGTAAAGATGACAGTAAGCATGACAGTCTCAAAGATAGCAAGAATGACAACAAACCCGGCATAAACAATGACAAGTACCGCGGTAGTGACATGACAGAGTCGGCAGGGTACAATGTACATGCTGGGAGATCAGCAGCAAATTACAAATGAATAATAAAAGGAGCATATAGCCTCGCATCAGTAATGGTGCGGGGCTTTT
>JAEEGL011285995.1_pt1 | contig 29374 bp, 25 predicted proteins | sample 9134231 | NCBI WGS metagenome assembly JAEEGL01 (sample SAMN16246548, study PRJNA631951) | gut metagenome | biome: gut microbiome; feature: rumen; material: fiber-attached | host: Bos | place: Iran: Karaj | collected 2018-10 | reverse complement strand
TGTTAAAATATAGAAAGATTAATTTTGATATTCAATGGTGGGAATCTAGTGGATGGAGAGTACCTAATTCTGCTATAAAAATAGATGGTGGAAAGGCATATGTCGTAAGGAATAGGGCGGGATATGTTGACAATATTTTGATAAAAGTTTTAAGACAAAATGAAACATATTCAATAGTGGGAAGATACTCTACAGATGAACTTAAGGAAATGGGGTACACATCAAATCAAATAAATAATATGCCTAAAATATCATTATATGATGAAATTTTAATAAATTCAGGAGAGTAAAATATTACAAAGATATTACAACATTATGAAAAGTTTGTGACATTACAAAAAACTATTGACAATTTTTTTGAAAAGATGGATACTATATATAATTCAAATAAAACAAAGGAAAATTGTGGGAGGTATTCAATTATGGCAGGAGCTATAGTAAACAAAGTATTAGATTTTTTAGGAATTGAACAAGGAGAAGCTGGAGGATATGATGAGCAAGAAGAAAATTATGTGGCATACCCAGCTGAACCAGAATTAGAAGAGGAAAGAGGATTTTTCGGAGTTGGCAGAAGAGGAAAAGTTGTAAACATGGCGCAAACACAACAAGTAAAAATGGTTGTTTATCAAGTAACTTCTTTTGAACAATCTGAAACGATTTGCAATATGCTTAAACAAAAACAATCTGTTATTGTTAGTTTAGAGTATGTGAATAAAGATGTAGCTAGAAGAATAGTTGACTTTATTAGCGGAAGTGTTCATGCTCTAGATGGACATATTCAAAAAGTATCTAATGCTATATTTGTAGATGCACCATTCAACTATGAAATATCAAACGAACTAGCAAGAGAAGAAATAAAAAGCAAGCTTTCTGTTTCTTGGCTAAAGAATAACAATAATGGGTTATAAAATACAATTAGTTTAGGAGGCATGAATTATGTTAACACCATTGGATATTGAAAACAAAAAGTTTTCTAAGCAAATGATGAATGGATATAGTGTTGCAGAGGTAGATGATTTCCTAGATGAATTAACAATTGATTATGAAAAGATTTATAAAGAGAATTCAGAATTAAAGGAAAAACTAGATGCAGCAGATAGTAATTTAACTCAATACAAATCAATTGAAACAACATTACAAAACACATTGGTAATGGCACAAAGTACAGCTGAAAATGTTAAAAATGTTGCTAAACAACAAGCAGACCAATTAATAAAGGAAGCTGAAGCTGATGCAAAACGTTCTGTATTAGAATTAGAACAAGAAATTGTCCTAAAGCAAAAAGAGCTAGAGAATACCAAAAAACAATTTGATATATATAAGGCAAAGATGGAATCATTACTTATATCACAATTAGAATTGTTAAAAGAGATAAATAAAGAGTAGTAAACAAAAGCGGGAATTAATACCCGCTTTTTATGTTTATATGACTAATTATTACACAATTGTTAAATATATATTACAATTGTGTTATTACTATTGACATATGAAATTATAGTTATAAAATATATATGTATTGAGGTGGAATTTTGAGAATCATTAGTGGAAAAGCAAGAGGCACCAAATTATATACATTAGATGGTGAAAATACAAGACCAACACTAGATAGGATTAAAGAACCTCTATTTAGTATAATATTAAATAGAATTCTTGATGCAGAAGTTCTTGATTTGTTTGCTGGAAGTGGAGCACTCGGAATGGAGGCTCTAAGTAGAGGTGCTAAAAGTGCTATATTATGTGATAACTCATTAGAAGCAATAAAAATAATTAAAAATAATTTGAATAAGACAAAGTTGGCTGATTATGCAGAAATAATAAATAAAGATTTCAGGGATTGTTTAAAACAGTTAAATGGAAAGAAATTTGATTTAATTTTTTTGGATCCGCCATATAAAACTGATTATATAGAATTAGCAATAAAACAAATAATAGATGAAAATCTATTAAAGAAAGATGGAACAATAATAGCAGAGACAGATAGGCAAGAAGTAGTAGATAAAATAAAGAATTTAGATATATGCATTGAAGATATTAGAAAATATGGAAGAGCTATACTAATATTCTTAAAGCGAAGGGAGTAAAAACATGGAGATATTTACATTGCTAGAAACATTAGAGGATATTTTAGAAAGAAGCAAAACAATTCCTTTTACACACAAAGGTGTTGTTGAAAAAAGTGAAATGTTAGATATTATAAAAGAAGTCAGATTAAAATTGCCTGATGAATTAAAGCAAGCAAAATGGGTAAAAGAGGAAAGACAAAGAATTCTTGATGAAGCAAAAAAAGAAGCCGACGATATTGTTAAGGAAGCAGAGAATAGAATAATAGCAATGATTGACGAGCATGAAATAACTAAAAAGGCATATGAGCAAAAAACTGAGATAATAGAACTTGCCAATGAAATGTCAAGAGAAATATCAAAAGGAACAAAAGAATATGCTGACAAGATATTAGAAAATGTTGAACAAACTTTGCAAGAATCATTGCAAACAATGAGACTAACAGTTGAAAATTCTATCAGAACAATGCAAGATCAAGTTGGTGGAGCACTAACAGGAATAGAAGATAATTTTGAAAATACAGTTGATGACATAATAAAAACCGTAAGGGAAAATAGAAAAGAATTAGAATAATAGGAAAGTCAGAAATTGGAAGTCAGAGAAAAATCAATTTTGATTTCCTTTCTGACTTTTTTCTAATCTATAATAGTAATAATATAACATAACAAAATAAAATTACGAAAAAGATAAAATAGGAGGGAAAATGGCAAGACGAAGTGCAAAAAAAGAGCAAGAGATTAAAGCTACCATATGGGTTATTGCATTAATTATAATAAGTATATTACTAGCTGTGTTGATATATTCAGAATCTGGATATATTGGAAAAACAATTAGCCCAATATTAGGTGGTCTTTTTGGTTTTATAAAATATATAATTCCAATAGGAATATTTGTAGTTGCAATAAGTATAGCATGTAATAAAAGAGATTATATTGAAGCAAAGCTTATAGAGTTTGCTATATTTTTACTATGTGTATCGGTTGTATTTTGTGTATTTCAAATTAATTCAGGCAATTTAAATTATGAAGGAGAATTTTGGGATGGAGTAAAAGATGGCTATGTACTTGGTGAAGCAAACAAAGGTGGAGGAGCAGTAGGTGCAATATTAGGAATAGCATTAGCAAAACTAATAGGACCAATGGGAACACTAATTTTAGGCATGGGTGTTGCAATTGTTTTAATAGTATTTATATTACAAATAGATGTAAATCAATGGATTGCAAACAAATTTGAAGTATTAAAAGAAAACAGAATGGAGAAAAAGCAAAACAAGGAAAGAGGAAGAGATATAAGTCGCGTACAAATAAAGAATCAAGACCAAGCTATTTTAGATGACCAAATAATGATTGATATACCTGAATTTAACAAACATAATAACGACAATAAAGAAAAGAATAATGATTTTATAGAAGCAAATTTATTTAAAGAGCAAAAAGAAGAAAAACAGGAGAAGACAAAAGAAGTTTTAACATTAGATCATACAATAACAGTTGAAGATGAACATTATGAATTTCCACCAATCGAGTTATTGGAAAAGGGATCAAAAGCATCAAAAGGAAGTAAAAAAGTTGTTACAGAAACAGCAAGTAAATTGCAAAAAACTTTATATAATTTTGGAGTAAGTGCTAAAGTTGAAAAAGTTTCTGTAGGACCAGCTATTACAAGATATGAGTTAAAGCCAGCAGAAGGTGTAAGAGTAAGTAAAATAGCAAAACTTGCTGATGACATAGCACTAAACTTAGCTGCTGAATCTATTAGAATTGAAGCACCAATACCAGGCAAACAAGCAGTTGGAATTGAAGTCCCAAACAAAGAAAATGAAATAGTTCATTTAAGAGATATAATAGATTCAGATGCTTTTGAAAATGCAAAATCTAAATTATCTATGGCACTAGGAAAAGATGTTGCTGGTGATGAAGTAGTAACAGATATTGCAAAAATGCCACACGTTTTAATTGCTGGTTCAACAGGATCTGGTAAGAGTGTATGTATTAATACTTTAATTACAAGTATAATATATAAATCAAAACCTAGTGAAGTAAAAATGGTAATGATAGATCCAAAGGTAGTGGAGTTATCTGTGTATAATGGAATACCACATCTATTAATTCCTGTTGTAACAGATCCTAAAAAAGCAGCAGGCGCTCTTGAGTGGGCAGTACAGGAAATGGTAAAGAGATATAGTTTATTTGCACAAAAAGGTGTAAGAGATATAAAAGGATATAATGAAGAACTAGAAAAAGAAGAGGGCGGAGAAAAATTACCACAAATCATTATCATAATAGATGAGCTTGCAGATTTAATGATGGTTGCAGCAAAAGAAGTTGAAGATGCAATTTGCAGATTAGCACAAATGGCAAGAGCAGCTGGAATGCATTTAGTAATTGCAACACAAAGGCCATCTGTTGATGTAATTACAGGTATTATTAAAGCAAATATTCCATCGAGAATTGCATTTGCTGTTTCATCAGGTGTAGATTCAAGGACAATACTTGATATGGTTGGGGCTGAAAAGCTTTTAGGAAAGGGTGATATGCTATTTGCACCAATAGGAGCATCAAAGCCACAAAGAATTCAAGGCGCATATATATCTGATAAAGAAATTGAAAAAATTGTTGATTTCTTAAAAGCAAATGGTGAAGTTACATATAATGAAGATATAATGGAAAAAATAGAAAATAGTGGAAAATCTGATAAAGAAATAGATGAAGATAATGATGATGATACAGATGAAAGATTAATGGAGGCTATAGAAGAAGTAGTTACATCAGGTCAAGCTTCAACATCATTTATACAAAAAAGACTTAAAGTAGGTTATGCAAGAGCAGGAAGAATAATAGACCAAATGGAAGAAAGAGGCATCGTTTCTGGTTATGCAGGAAGCAAACCAAGACAAGTACTTATGTCAAAAGAGAGATGGGAAGAACTAAAAATGAGCAATATGAACAATAATGATAATGAAGAATAAACATAGAAAACTTATTCTATCAGTTATAAGAATGGAACAAAGGAGGAAAATAATTGGCTACAAAAGATTTTTTTTCTAAATTAAAAAACTATAATAATGAATTAGAACAAGTCCTAGAAAAAAAAGAGTTTTCAAGTGATATAAAAAACCTTCTTTTAAGTATGTTCTATAAAACAGAAGTAGCATATAATGATTATGAACAAGTAAAAAGAATAACAAAAGACAAGAATGATTTTATGGAAAATTTAATACAAATAATAGCAAGAGATTGCAATAAGATAGACATAGTAGAACCTAATTCTAAAAAAGGACAAATTTTAAAAAATCATGGTATGCGCTCAATATCAGATTTGAAAAACAAAAAAATAATAGCATATCCAGTTGAATCAGATATGTTGTATGCAATAGCAAATTTAGAAAGGACATATTATTATATTAAAGATGAACACTATATAGAAAGTATAGTGTTTAAAAGGATGCTTAAATCAGGTTACTGTATGGAAATTAAGGAAATAATAAGAGATTTTAGTGGCTGGTCATGGAAAATAGAAGCAAATGAAATTGAAAATATTTACTATAATTTAATATATCAAAATCTTCGTATTTTGATAGGAAATAAATTTTTAGAGGAATGGAAAATTGATAATAATAAAAATCAAGACTATATTTACAAACTAAAAGAGAAAATAAGTCATTTGTATGGTGCACAGAATTCTGTGTTGTTTTTAAAAAATATAAACGAAGCATTAGCATTAATATTAGAAGAGAATAATACTAAAATGAAAGAAGAACTAATACAAGAAAATAAAGCTACATTGGAAGAATTAGAAATTATAAAGAATAAAGCAAAATATTTAGAGAAATTAACAAAAGATAAAAAAGAATTAACAAAAAGAATAAAAGAAATAGATGAAATTGTTAATAATGAGGATTTGTTAAAAAAGGAATTAGAAAAACGTAAAAAATCAAATGAAAAAATGAGTAAAGTATTAAATTTATCATATTTAAAAGGTGTATTAAATGAAGAGAGAAGAGCATTAATAGAAAAAATACAAAAAAATACGCAAATAATGAATCCTAAAAATTATGTTAAAAACAAGCAATTTTTGGAAGAAAAAAGTACAAATATATCTGACACATTAGAAATAATAGAAAAAGAAAGTATATATGATAGTATATTAGATTTACAAAAACAATTTTTAAAATGTATTGAAATTAAAGTAAAAAATACTAACAATAAAAAAGAAATAATAGATTTAATATACTATTTAAGATACTATGTATATTTACCATTAACACAGGATGAAATAATAAAAGATTCAGATAAGCTTAGAATGAGCATAAACAAAATAGAAGAAAATTTGATAGCAAAATGTATAAATTTGAAAATAATAAATCCAATCACAAGTGATAATGATGTTAATTTTAAAGTGTTAAAAAATACTTTATTATCAAGTTCAATTAATTTAGAAGAATTAGAAATTGAAATAACGCCAAAATACAATAAATTAATTGTAAATATCTATGAAGGAGAAGAAATGGAAAATGGATTTGAAATTGAAACAGAAGGACCTGCAGAAAAGGTAAGTATTAAGAACAATAGAAAATTCAGATTGTTTATAAAATAACGGAGGAAAATATGAAAATAACATTTTTAGGTGCTGCTAAAACAGTTACTGGCTCAAACTTTTTAGTTGAGGCAGCAGGTAAAAAATTTATAGTTGATTGTGGACTTTATCAAGGAAAAATAACAGAAGAATTAGAGAATGAAGCAGATTTTTTATTTAATGTAAATGAATTAGATTTTATGCTTTTAACACATGCACATATAGATCATTCGGGAAGAATTCCTAAACTATATAATGAAGGATTTAGAAAACCTATATATGCAACAAAAGCTACATGTGATTTGTGTTCAATAATGCTACCAGATAGTGGACATATACAAGAAAATGAAATTGAGTGGAAAAATAGAAAAAGAACAAGAGAAGGTTTACCACCACTACCACCACTTTATACAGCAGAAGATGCAATAAAGTGTATGGAAATATTTGAACCTGTTAGATATGATGAAATAATAGAAATAGATGAAAATATTAAAGTTAGATATAACGATGCAGGGCATATGCTAGGCTCTAGCATTATAGAAGTATGGGTTACAGAAGATGGACAAACAAAGAAAATTGTATTTACAGGAGATTTAGGTAATAATGATATACCACTTCTTGCATCTCCAACAATGATAGAAAATGCAGATTATTTGGTAATGGAATCTACATATGGAAATAGATTACATATGAGAAATGATGAGAAAGCAGAACTATTTTTAAATATAGTTTCAGAAACATTAGAAAAAAGTGGAAATGTAGTAATACCATCTTTTGCAGTAGGAAGAACACAAGAAATTCTATACGAACTAAATAATTTAAAGGAAAAGAATATAAATAATGAGGATTTTAAAACTAAATATGAAGAATTAATGCAAGCACCTGTGTTTGTTGATAGTCCGCTTGCAATATCTGCAACAGAAGTATTTAGAGAAAATATGGATTTATTTGATGAAGAAGTTATAAAACAGATGGAAGCAGGAGATAATCCGTTAGAATTTCCAGGCCTTCAATTTACAAGAACTGCAGATGAATCAAAAGCTTTAAATGAAACAGCACATTCTTCGATAATAATATCTGCAAGCGGTATGTGTGAAGTGGGAAGGATAAAACACCATTTAAAACATAATTTATGGAATCCAAATAATACAATACTTTTTGTCGGTTATCAAGCACCAGGAACACTTGGAAGAAACATCGTAGACGGAGCAAAAAAAGTAAAAATATTTGGTGAAGAAATAGCTGTAAATGCAAGAATTGAATATATAGAAGGATATTCAGGACATGCAGATCAAGAGTGGTTATTAAATTTTGTTTATTCATTTATAACAAAACCAAAGCACATATTTTTAGTACATGGAGAGCCAGAAGGACAAAAAGTATTAAAGGAAAAGCTAATTGAAACAACCAATATACCAGTTACAATACCAGACTTTGGTGATGTTTATGAATTAGATGAAAACTTGAAATTAGTAGAGAAAATGGAATTGCCAGACAAGTATAAATATTTGCGTTTAGCAATACTTGAAAGAGTAGAAACATTAAAAGAAGAAATAGATGATATGGGCACAATTATAAAAGACAATATGCTTTCAGAAGATGCAAGAGATGAAGAACTACTTAAATTAAATGAAAAAGTTAAAGAATTAGAGCAACAAATAGTAAAAATAATTGAGGGGTAGAAATGAGAAATAAGTATTTTAATAATGCAATAATTGGAAATAAAAATATGGTAGCTAGTTTTAGTGAAAAAGGTGAATTACTAAGACTATTTTACCCACAATCAGACTATAAACAATTTGTAGATTTTTTGAATGTTGGAATGAAAATAAATGATTCTGGTAATATATGTTTACATGAAGATATAAATAATTCATATAATCAATATTATTCAAAAGATACAAATGTACTAAATACAGAGATTGTAAATTCATATTTTAAAATAAAAGTTACTCAAACAGATTTTGTACCAAATAAAGAAAATGTATTAGTAAAAAGATATACATTTGAGAATCAAAATACTATGCCATTAGAAGTAAAACTATTGTTACATTCTGGATTGCTTACAAATTCAAATAACCAAGTAAGTGGAGCATATAAAGAAGAGGCACTTATGCAATATACACATGATTTTACTGTATCTATCTTTTCAAAAGAGACACCACATAGCTTCCAAATAAATAATGTAATAGAAAATATAGCTAGCGGGGAAATAGGTGGCAAAGATTACGTTGGTATGTCTAATGATTCCGCAATCAGCTATAATATTGGGACACTAAAACAAGATGAAAAGAAAACGATAGATGTATGTATATATATTTGTGAAAACAATAAAAGTATTGGATTAGTGCAAAAATTAGATGAAATAAGAAAAATGGATATGAAAGCAGAACTTGAAAACACAAAAAGATACTGGAGAAAATATGTAAAAGCACATACAAAAATAGAAATAGATGAAAAAAAGAGTAGTTATTATAAAAAGCTATATAACATATATTCAAGAACAATTTTGCTTTATCCACTTATAATAAATGAATCTACAGGTGGAATATCTGCTGCAATAGAAGTTGATGAAGGAAGAACTAAGTGTGGAAGATATTCATATTGCTGGCCAAGAGATGGTGTATCTATAACAGAAGCATTTGATATTTTAGGAATGGAAAAAGCAACAGAAAAGTTTTATAAAAACTTCTGTAAAAATACACAAAGCAAAGATGGAATGTGGGAGCAACGTTTTTATACAGATGGTACTTTAGCACCATGTTGGGGATATCAAGTTGATGAAACAGCATCTGTAGTATATGGAGTATATAATCATTATTTATATACAAAAGATGAAAAATTTGTTAAAGACAATCTAAAAATGTGCGAAAAAGCAGTTCATTTTCTTGAAAAATATATAGAAGATGTGGTTGAAGGTACTAATGTATTTACAAATAGTTATGATATATGGGAAGAATCAGAATCTGTTCATACATATTCATTAGCTGCAATTTTTTCAGCTTTTGATGCAATGCTTAAAATGTATGAAGTGGTGAAGCCAATGTATGTAGAAAACAGGTTGAAATTAGAGCAAATTGCTAAAGCAGATAGAAGATTAAATAAAGCTATGAGAGATATTAAAGAATACATTGTTAAGAATTTGTACGATAAAGAACAAAAATCATTTAGAAGAAGCTTAAAAGATAATAAAATGGACATAAGCTTACTTGGTTTGGTTTATCCATTTAAGCTATTTGCACCAACAGAAAAAAGCATTGTAAATACTGTAGAGAGAATGAATTTAACACTTAGAACATATACTGGTGGATATTTAAGGTATGAAGGAGATAATTACATAAATGGAAATCCATGGGTTATTGCAACATTATGGCTTGCAAACTATTATCTAGATAAAGGTGAAAAATCTGTAGCAAAGAAATGTTTAGAATTTGTTGTAAAAACTGCAACACCACACGGTTTTTTGGCAGAGCAAATAGATAATAGAACATTAAAACCAGCATGGGTAATAGGACTTGGTTGGTCACATGCATTATTTGTAATAACAATGAATAGACTGCTAGGAAATAATAATTAATAATAGTAAAATGGGGGAATTGTTAGATGACAATTCTTCTTTTTTGTTTTATTTTTATTGATAATTTCTAGTAATGTGATATAATTCTAAAAAATAATTGGAGGAATATTTATGGCAAAAGCAAAAACTGTATTTGTATGTAATAATTGTGGATATGAGTCTGCAAAATGGCTAGGCAAATGCCCTGGATGTAATGAGTGGAATAGCTTTTATGAAGAAAAAATAAGCAAAGAATCTGGGACAAAAACTGAAAAGAAAAAAAGCTTAACTCCTAAAAAACTAAATGAACTAGAAAGCAGAGAATCTATAAGAATATCTACAGGTATTGGAGAATTGAATAGAGTTTTAGGTGGTGGATTAGTAGAAGGTTCATTAGTTCTATTAGGTGGAGAACCTGGAATTGGAAAATCTACACTAATATTGCAAATATGTGATAAAGTAAAAGTAGATGGCCCTGTGCTTTATGTTTCTGGAGAAGAATCTGCTGAACAGATAAAAATAAGAGCAGATAGGCTGAAAATAAAAAGTGAAAACATATTGTTTTTGTCAGAAACGGATATTGATTTAATAGAAGAGACAATTAATGGAGAAAATCCAAAACTAGTTATAATAGATTCTATACAAACAATGTATTCAGATGAAATAACTTCAGCTCCTGGAAGTGTTAGTCAAGTAAGGGAAATAACAGCAAGAATAATGAAAATGTGCAAATCAAATAATATAACTACAATAATAATTGGACATGTTACTAAAGATGGAAATATAGCAGGTCCAAGAGTTTTAGAACATATGGTAGATACAGTACTATATTTAGAAGGTGAGAGGTATTTTTCATATAGAATATTAAGAGGAGTAAAAAATAGATTTGGTTCAACAAATGAAATTGGAATGTTTGAAATGCAAAATGAAGGAATGGTTGAAATAGATAATCCATCTTCTGTATTAATTTCTGAAAGAGATGATAATCCTTCCGGATCTGTAATAGTTGCAAGCATGGAAGGTACAAGATGTTTATTACTTGAATTTCAGGCGTTAACAAGTCAAACAATTTTTGGTATGCCTCGAAGAACTGCAAATGGAGTAGACTATAACAGGCTTACACTTTTAATAGCAGTATTAGAGAAAAAAGCAGGTCTAATGCTTGGAAATCAAGACGTATATTTAAATGTAGTAGGTGGAATAAAAATAAATGAACCAGCTGTAGATTTAGGTATAATATTAGCTGCAGCATCCAGCTTTAAAAATATCAGTATAAAGCAAGATACAGTGGTTATAGGTGAGGTTCGGATTAACTGGAGAAATGCGTGCTGTAAACCTTATAGAGAAAAGATTAAAGGAAGCAGAGAAACTTGGATTTAAAACATGTATTATACCGGAAAATAACAAAAAACTATTGAAAGAAAAATATAAATTAGATATAATAGGTGTGAAAAATATTAATGATGCGATGAAAGCATTAGGCTTAAAATAAGGATGTGAGACTTTGGAAGAAATTCAGAATAATGAAGGAATACTTACAGAAATATTAAAAACAATAGCACCTGGAACTGTTTTAAGAGATGGGCTAGAAAATATATTAAAAGCAAAAACAGGAGCATTAATTATAGTTGGTGACTCAAAAGAAGTAATGGAAATAGTTGATGGTGGTTTTAAAATAAATGAAGATTGTACACCAGCCAGACTATATGAGCTTGCAAAAATGGATGGAGCCATAGTATTAAGTAGTGATATGAAAAAGATTTTACTAGCAAATGCACAAATAATGCCATCACATAGTATACCAACATCAGAAACAGGGACAAGGCATAGAACAGCAGAGAGAACAGCAAGACAAACTGGAAGTTTAGTGATAAGTATATCTCAAAGAAGAAATATCATTACAGTTTTTAAAGGAGAATTAAGATATACAATAGAAGAATCATCTAAAATAATTACTAAAGCAAATAAAGCATTACAAATCCTTGAAAAATATAAAAAAGTATTTGATAATAATTTAAGTATATTAAACGAATATGAATTCAACGATATTGTGACATTAGATAATGTAATAAACTGTATCCAAAGAGCAGAAAAGGTTATGAGAGTTGTAGAAGAAGTAAAGAAAAGCATTTATGAGCTTGGTACAGATGGAAGACTTATACAAATGCAATTAGATGAACAAATCAATGGATTAGAGGAAGAAGAATTACTTATAATAAAGGATTATATAGCAAAAAAATCTAGCAGAGCAAAGCCTGAAAGGGCATTAAAGAATATTAGAGAACAAGCAAATAGTATAAATGAAAGTGTTATAGCAAAAGAACTTGGATATGATAATTTTGAAAATTATGAAGAGATAGCGGTATATCCAAAAGGATATAGAATATTAGGGAAAGTACCTAAAGTTCCAAATAATATAATAGATAATTTGGTAACGTATTTTAAATCTTTTCAACATATATTATTAGCTGAAATTGAAGAGTTGGACAAAGTAGAAGGAATAGGTGAAGTAAGGGCCTTAAATATAAAACAAACATTAAAACGTATGCAAGAACAATTTGTATTTGATAATATTATGATATAATTTACAAAATAAATTTAATAAAAAGGAGATAAACAAATGAAAACACAAAAGGGTATAACCTTAATAATGCTAGTAATTACAATAATAGTTTTAGCAATACTGATTGGTGTAGCAGTAAATGTTGGAGTTACAACATATAAAAATGCAGAAATTGCTTCATATGTAGCGACAATGAATATGATACAATCAAGAGTAAATGTTATAAATGCAGAAATAAAGCAAGGAGATACATCATATAATTCTGCAGGAATCGCATTAGCTAGATTAAATAGTGATACTTTGGCTCAAATAAATACAGCATTAAATGGTGAATCTCAAAATGGATTTAAATATTTTGGAAAAGAACAATTAGCAGAAATAGGTTTATCAAACATAGATGAAAAGGTAATTATTAATTTTGAAACAACAGAAATATTTTCACTAGTACCAATAGAATATCAAAATACACAGTACTATAACCAATATAACTTACCAAATGGAGTTCAAGTTGTAGATTATACAGAATTAGTCACTGTAGCACCAACATTTACATTAACGAAAGACAATTATGGTTTGACAGCTACAATAAATATAACAAATATAGTATATGATCCTCAAATAAATGGTTCAAATATATATTATGCAGAAGTTACAGATAATACAACAACACCTGTTACAATAGATTATTGGAGAAATGTATCAGGTACAAGCTTTACTGTAGATAAAACAGCTGAATATGCTGTAAAACTTGTAGATAGAAATGGTGGAGAAGCTATAAGAACAATTAAAATTGTAACATGCAATAGCCCAGAAATAGTTACAGGAATGATACCAGTGGTGTATGATGAAGTATCTGGAAATTGGAAAAAAGTTGATAATAACAATATGGGACAATGGTATGATTATGCAGAAAAGAAATGGGCAAATGTAATGTTAAGTGATGGAACACAAATAGCACAAGATGGAACAATAACAACTATGGGAAGTATGTTCGTATGGATACCAAGATATGCATACTCAATTACAAGTGGATATCAGCAAGGTGGAGATGCGGATTATAATGGTACAATAGAAATAAAATTCTTAAAAGAAACATCAAATATTACAACAGATGAAACTTCAATTAGATTCTCAGAAGTTGCTGGTCAAAATAATTGGATAATACATCCTGTATTTAGAGATGGAAGTCAAAATAATTATGCTGAAGGTGGATGGGATAAGGAAATATCAGGATTCTGGGTAGCAAAATTTGAAGCAAGTGGTTTAACAGGTGGGAATACAGGTACAGCAGTTGGAAATGCAAGTGCAGCATCAAGCACACCAGTAGCACCAACAGCAAATACTATCATAAAAGTATTGCCAAATGTAATAAGTTGGAGACATATATCAATAGGTGATAGTCAATATAGATGTATGCAAATGGCAGGTAATACAACATATGGTTGGACAGCAAATACAGTTGATACACATCTTATTAAAAATGATGAATGGGGTGCAGTAGCATATTTGTGCTATAGCCCTTATGGAAGTGTACCAATGACAAATGGCGCAGGAGTAAGTGCTGGTTCATATTATTATAATATGTATACAGGAGCAGGCTCACAAAGCAGTTCAAGTGAAGAAATGTATACATATGATTCAAATCATGCATACAATACAGAGTTGGGAGTATTAGCAAGTACTACTGGAAATGAATATGGAGTATATGATATGGCTGGAGGAGCATGGGATAGAGTAGCTGCCTATTTAAATAATAAAAATGACAGACTAAATAGTAATGGAAATAGTACATATACAACATATTTTACAAATAATGCATTAAATTCAGTCTATGCAAAATATTGGAATAGATATGAAGTAAGTAATGAAGAAAGAAATAATGCAATAGTAATAACAAGAGATACTGAAACAGGAGAGATAACAGAGCAAAAAACACAAGCTCAATTATGGAGCACAGGTTTGAATGAAGAAAAATATAATTCAGCAAGATTAAGAATAACAACAGAAATATGGAATAATATGGCTTTATGTAGAGGAATAGGGATGAATGAAGTAGCAGGAAGCTTTAGCTATTATGGAGTAAATAAAAACAATAGCTGGGGCTGGTACACAAATACAACACAGCCAACAGTACCAATATCAACATATGGGCGAGCATGGGATAGTGATTCAACACTAATCGGAAATGGTTGTACTCCATTCGTGATACGTGGAGGCTATTGTAATCACACTACCAATGCAGGCGTGTTCTGTACTGATATTGCCGAGGGTTCTGCACGCAATCGCGATACGTTCCGCCCAGCATTAATTGTAAATATGTAGAATAAAAAATAAAGGAGAAATGAAAAAAATGAAAAATTCAAAAATTTGGTTAATTATAGTTTTAGTAGTATTACTAATTATAGGAGCAGTGTTGGGAGTTGGATATTATCAAAAACTAACAGAAAATAAAGCAAATCCTGTAGTCACAATGAACATACAAGATTATGGAACAGTTAAAATAGAGTTATATCCAGATATGGCTCCAAACACAGTAGCAAACTTTATAAAACTTGCACAAAATGGATATTACAATGGACTAACCTTTCATAGAGTAGTTCAAGATTTTATGATACAAGGTGGAGATAAAGCAGGAGATGGAACAGGAAGTGTTACACTAAAAGATTTATATCCAGATAAGGATAGTGAAGATGAATATTGTATAAAGGGAGAATTTGTTGCAAATAAATTCACACAAAACACATTAAAGCTTGATAGAGGAGTTATAGCAATGGCAAGAGCAGATTATGGTATGGCATCATTAAAGGAACAATCATATAATTCTGCTGGTTCACAATTCTTCATAATGGTAAAGGACAATTCAGATATTACAGGTAAATATGCAGGTTTTGGGAAAGTAACAGAAGGAATGGATATAGTAGATCAAATAGTTATGCTAGAAACTGAAGTTAAGACAGATGAAGAAACAGGAGAAACAAGTAAAACAGATACACCTGTTAATAAACCTGTAATCGAAAGTGTAACAGTTGAGACTTTTGGAAGAGAATTTGGAAATCCAGAAACAGTTGAACCATTTGATTATATGAGTTATTTAATGCAAATGTATGGATCAAGTTTAAAAGTTGAATAAAAATAAATAATTAATTTGATATGTAATTATATATATATATATATATATATATTACCTTTATGTAAATACAATAAGGAGGACAAACAAATGAGCAGAAATACTTTAATTATTGTAGAAGGACCACAAGGAGCAGGGAAAACTACTTTTACAAATTATTTAAGAGAAAACTTGGCTTCTGCAGATTTACATAGACTTACAGGTATAAAAGATAAGTCTAAATCTGGATTAGAAAAAGTAACAAAAAGATTTCAAAGAGAACTAGATTACATAGCTTTAGGTGTGGAAGATGATAATCCTATAATGATTTATGACAGAAATTTTTTTACAGATGAAGTATATGCAAGACTAGGATATAAAGAATATTCTTTTGAAGAAAGCTATAATAATTTTTTAAATCAATTAAATAATATGGATTTAAATATATATTTAATAATTCTCTATTTAGAAGACGAAAACTTGTATAAAGAGCGTCTTGGTGGAAGAAATAAATTCGAATATCAAAAATTTGATATAGAAAATAGCATTAATCAACAAAGAGAATATTTAAAATTAGCTGATGAAATTGAAAAACAAGCTACAAATATTAAAGTAATAAGATTTGCAAACGATACACAAGAAAAATTTGAAAAAAAGGTAAAAGAATTATTTGAACCTTTATTTAAATAGAAAAATACGGGGCACATCTAATTATGTGCTCCAAACATTTTTTAAAAAACTATTGACAACAAAGCGATAATAGTTTATAATCTATACTTGTCAGGAGATGACAGACAAATAAATATGCGGGTGTAGTTCAATGGTAGAATTCCAGCCTTCCAAGCTGGCTACGTGGGTTCGATTCCCACTACCCGCTCCAATAAAAACAGACTTGATTTAAAGTCTGTTTTTCTTTGCATATTGAAAAAAAGATAGTAGTGTGCTAAACTAAAAACAATGAATTACAATAAAAATAGGAAGGGAAAAATGAAAAAAGCCAAAAGATTAAAAAAAGATGAAAGCAAATCAAAAAAAATACTTCTTACAGCTTTGGAAATTATTTTTATATCTTTAATGATAATATCAGCATTTGAAATATATAAATGGTATAAAGATAATAAAAATAATGAATTGTTAAAAGAAAAAATCTCTGAAAGTGTAATAGTGGATGTTAACACTGAAGATGAAGATTCTGATGAAACGTATAGCAGATATAGAATTGACTTTGAAACATTAAAAGAAATTAATCCGGATATAGTTGGATGGATTAAAGTAAATGAAGTAGGAATTGAGTATCCTGTAGTAAAAACTAATAATAACTGGTTCTATCTAAATCATAGTTTTGATAAAAGTTATAATAATGCTGGATGGATATTTGCAGATTATTGTAATAAATTTGACGGAACAGATAAAAACATTGTAATATATGGACATAATCGTAGAGATGGTAGTATGTTTGGAACAATGAAAAATATTTTAAAACCAGAATGGTACAATAAAGAAGAAAACAAATATATAACTTTTATAACTGAAATAGAAAATTCAACTTATGAGGTTTTTTCAATATATCAAATACAAAGCGAAGACTATTATATAAAAACTGATTTTACAGAAAAAACATATCAAAATTTTATAAATACAATAAAGCAAAGGAGCATAAAAGATTTTGGAACAGAAGTAACTACAGAAGATTCAATTATGACATTATCAACATGTGCAAATGATAATAAGTATAGAGTTGTATTACATGCAAAAAAACTAGTAGAATAAAAGAAAACCGGCTGCGAGTGCAACCGGTTTGTTGTTTAGGTTATTGTTAAGCGGCTTTGCCTAACAATGCCCTGCAGGCAGATATCAGCTCCTTTCTGTTTCTTTCCAAGTAAGGTTTTACTTGGAAATCAACTACAACATCACGATCCAACGGATCGCCATTGTAGTAGTTACAATTCCAGAAACTATTAAATCCAGTCCAATAGTCCTGGTCTTTTCTTATCCACTGATCACCAGAATAAGTCCAAACACGATAAATGTCACCCCAGAATGTGTTGCCTAAGGTAACCTTCTCGCCTTTGGCGGTACGATTGTGCCAGTGCTTATGCCGACTACCTGAGTCGAATAGCAGAGCATTCAGGCTAGCCTGATATTTCTGCAATTCGACAGGTGCTGCACTAAATTCACCCGCATCTTCGCAGGTGCATTTAATGTTTAACAGTGCCACCGCGTACTGAAAGATAGTCTTATCCTTTGGAATTTCTCCCAAGGCTTCAACTGCCTTTAGTAACTGTTCAATCCGTACTTTTTCTTCTTCGAACTGCTTTTCCTGCTTCGATTTGACTAAACCAAACAACATTTTCATATCCCCTTTCCTATTTAGGATTTAGTACAGTTGCCTGTGCCAAGATGCAAACCTCCGACAACAAGAGGAAAGCTCTAAAATCACTCATGTGATATTATAATAATTATACCATATTTTACTATTTTTCTCAAATTAGCAAAGTTATAAATTTTATTGTTATTAAGTATTAAATATGATATAATACTTTAAGAAAAATGCCAATATAGCTCAGTTGGTAGAGCAACAGATTCGTAACCTGTAGGTCGCCAGTTCAATTCTGGCTATTGGCTCCAATCAAACAAAATATTTTCGCTCTAAAAAAGGAAAGCTATATTCTGCTTTTCTTTTTTTGTATATCTATTTTTGTAAAATTAGTAATACAATATTGTGTTTTTATGCGGTTTATGCTATAAATTTATTAATAATATACAATAACAAGATATAAGTATTAACATTAACAAAAAGAAAGGTAAAATATGAAGGGAATACTTAAATATATAGCTATATTTAGCACAAGCCTTTTAATATTATTTGCACTGTTATGCTTAACTATAAAAATTCCAAAAGAAGCTATTAATGATAATATTGAAAAATCATTAGATTTTTATAAAAAGAATGCAGGACTTACAAGAATGCAACCTAAAAGAGAATCTACATTTATTCATTATTATGCGGATTCAGTAGTACTTAATATAATTTATTGTGCAGATTCTACTCATCCTATAAGATCAGCTATGCAAAATGAGTTTTATCAAAAAGTAAAAATGGATGTTAATTATGATTTTATAGAGCTTGTTGAAAGAAAAATGGAACCCAATGCTCAATATATGAGATATTGGCATGGAAGTATGATAATTATTAGGCCATTGCTTACTATATTTAATATGCAAGGAATATATACTTTAAACAAAATTGCATTGTGGACTTTAGCAATTGCATTATTGATAATTCTAATAAAAAAGAGCAAAAGGTTGGCAATAATGTATGTTTTGGCAATGATAATGATAGCTTTTAATATCGTGCCACTTTGTTTAGAGTATTCGTGGACTTTTTATATAATGTTTATAACATCAATAATTGCCATATTTATTGAAAAAAAAGGTAATGACGGATTATATAATTTATTTTTTATTACTGGAATGATAACGTGCTTTTTTGATTTTTTAAGTACAGAAATCTTAACTTTGTTCATGCCACTGCTACTAGTATTATGTATTAGAAAAAAAGAAAATAGAATTGAAGGATTTAAAGATACTTTCATGGTATTTTTAAAATCTAGTATATTATGGGTAATATCATTTAGTGCTATGTGGGTAACAAAATGGATACTAGCATCAATAATACTTAATGTAAATGCATTAGACTATGTAAAAGAACATATTTTTATCAGGATAAATGCATTGCAAGGAGTACAATCATATGCTGAATTATATTTTGGAGCAATACGCAATAATTGGTTTTCGTTGTATCCAATGGTTTTTACTAAAGACAATTTCACATTAATTACAATAGCAGTAGCATCGCTAATAGGATTTATAGTATTAGTAGACTGGAAAAAAGTAAAAGAAGATAAATTCTATATAGTGTTGTTGCTGATAGCATTAATGCCATATATAAGATATCTATTATTGGCAAATCATTCATATAGACATTGCTTTTTTACATATAGAGATCAAATGGTAAGTATTATTTGTATTGGAATAGTGTTAATTAATTGTTTTAATAAAAGATTTTGGCTAAAAAAAATAAATATTAAAAATTGTTATAAATAAAGAGGTAATTATGGAGTATGAATACACATTTTTATTGCCATGCTTAAATGAAGAAAAATCCATTAAATTCTGTATTGAAGAAATAAAAAGATATATAGTAGCAAATAATTTAAATGCAGAAATATTAGTTGCGGATAATGAATCAACAGATGGAAGTAAACAAATTGCTATTGATAATGGCGCAAGAGTTATAAATGTAGCAAAAAAGGGATATGGTAATACACTAATTGAAGGAACTAAAAATGCTTTTGGAAAATATTGCATTATGGGTGATTCTGATGGAAGTTATGATTTTTTTCATTTGGACGAGTTTATAGAAAAAATAAAACAAGGGTATGACTTAGTTGTAGGAAATAGGTTTAAAGGTGGAATACAAAAAGGAGCAATGTCTGTTAGCCATAAAATAGGAGTAAGATTTTTAACAGTATTTGCAAATATGATGTTTCATACATGTATAAAAGATTATCATTGTGGCTTAAGAGCATATGATACAGATAAAATCAAGAGTTTAAAGCTAAAAAGTGAAGGAATGGAATATGCAAGTGAAATGATAATCAAAGCCAAATTGAATGATTTAAAAATAATTGAAGTTTCAACAATTTTAAGAAAAGATTTAAGAAATGAAAAATCGCATTTAAGGACAATAAGGGATGGGTTTAGGCATTTATTATTGATATTAAAACTAAGTTTTAAAAACAAATAATTAATTATAGACAAAAAAAATCTAATTTGGTAAAATAAATATGAAATTATGATAAAAGGAGAAAGTAAATTATGATAAACAAAAGAAATAATTCAGGTATAACTTTAATAGCATTGGTGATTACAATAATATTATTACTAATATTAGCAGGAGTGGCATTAAATACAATAACAAGAGGAAACATAATAGAAAATGCAAATAATGCAGTAGATAAATACAATAGAAATACAGGAGATGATCAAAACCTAATAAATGAAGTAGATGAATTGTTGAGCCAATATGGGGATGGAGGAGAAACATATACAGCATATCAAATAGGAGACGAAGTATCAATCACAGTAGGTGGAAAAACAGAGTATTTTTATGTTTTAGAGAATAGTGGTGAAAATCAAAGTACAGTAACACTACTTGCAAAATACAATTTAGATAAAAATCCTGATCAAACAACAGGAAATTACTATCAAAAACCGGATGTTGATTATAATGATACATCATGCAGTTTTGCAAGTACAAATTATTGGAATTTTGAAAATGGAACGGAGCAAGTAAATCTAAATACATATACGACAGATGCAGTAGCAAGTGCAAATGGACAAACAGAAGAAAACAATGCAATAATGAGAGCAAGGTATTACGCAACACAAACAATAGATTCTAGTGCAACAGGAAGATTATTAACATATGAAGAGGCAAACACGCTTATAAATAACCCTAATTATTATGATATGATAACTGGATGGGGTAATGTATACAGATATGGATCAAGTGATTATCATGGATTAAACTATTGGCTTTCTGATGTTTCAATCAGTTTACGGTAATTATGTTGTTAAATATGTCTATGTAACTCAAGGCGATTTTGTTTGCTTTGAGATTGATTGTGGATGTAGACCAGTTATTACTGTAGATAAGTCTTTAATAGATGACTAAATAATACAATTTTTAAAAGTAAATATATTTTATATTAGAATTTTAATATATCTAGGGATTTTTATAAAAAAGACTAGTTAAAATCAACTAGTCTTTTTTATTGATCTAGAGTTGCAATTTTATGTAAAGTATTATATAATAATTAACATAAATAAGTTAATTATATTTAATCTGTATCAATATTTGAGGAGGTTATAATATGCTACAACAAGTCTTTTACATGTTTGTTATGATAATTGTACTAATGCTTGCAGTTACGCTTGTTGAGATTGGGCTTCCAGGTTGGCGGTTTATCAAAGGTGCAGAAGAGATTATTGGTTTATATGAGGCTTTTCAAAAAAAAATAAAAGAAGAAAGGCCAGAAGGAGAAAAAATCAAAATTTCATATGAATTCTGCAAAATGGAGTTTGATAATGAATATGAAGCAAGTTTGGAATTTGAAAGGATGATTGATATAGCATTGGCATATTATGATGAACTTGATTGGATTCAAGAACATGATGAAGATGGTTATTTTAAAACTAAAAAAGACAAGTTAGAGGAGATTTCATATGAAATTCGAATCAACAGATGGAAAGGAACGAAATAAGCGAGGAAAATATCCTCGCTTTTTCTTTTATAGTTATATATATTTTATATAATACTTAAAATGTTGATAAAACTTGAAAAATATGTTAAAATTAATGGGATTAAAGAATAGAATACAAGTATATAAAAGGAGAAAACAATGGGATTTTTTGATAAATTAAAATCAGGACTTGGTAAGACAAAAGAATCTTTTAATGAGAAAATTAATGATGTTTTTAGTAATTTTAGAAAAGTAGATGAAGAATTATTAGAAGAATTAGAAGAAATATTAATTATGTCTGATATAGGTGTGGATACATCTTTAAGCATTATAGATAGCTTAAGAACGAGAATAAAAAAAGAAAAAATAGAAGATGAAGAAGCAATAAAAAGAGTATTACAGGAAGAAATGCAGAAAATATTAGATGTGGAAAAACCAGAATTACATTTAAACACAAAACCATCAGTAATATTAGTGATTGGTGTAAATGGTGTTGGGAAAACAACCTCAATTGGTAAAATTGCAAATAGACTAAAAAAGGAAAACAAAAAAATATTAGTAGCTGCAGCAGATACTTTTAGAGCTGCAGCAGTTGAACAAATTGAAATATGGGCAAATAGAGCAGGGGTAGAGCTAGTAAAAAAACCAGAGGGAACAGATCCTGCAGCTGTAGTATATGAGGCAATAAAAATAGCAAAGGAAAACGGAACAGATATAATTATATGTGATACAGCTGGCAGATTACACAATAAAAAGTATTTAATGGATGAGCTAGCTAAAATTCAAAGAGTTATTGAAAAAGAATTACCAGAAGCAGATAAAGAGGTACTTCTGGTAATAGATGGAACAACAGGACAAAATGCTATTGAGCAAGTAAAAGCATTTAAAGAAACAGCGCCAATAACAGGATTAATATTAACAAAACTTGATGGAACAGCAAAAGGTGGAGTGGTAATAGGTATTGTAGACAAAAACCATATACCAGTAAAATTTATTGGAGTTGGTGAACAAATAGATGATATGGAAATTTTTAATAGTGAAGATTTTGTAAAAGCTATTATTTAAAGGAGAAGATATATTAATGGAAGAAACCAATAAAACAAAACAAACGAAAAAAGTAAATTACAAAGCAAGAGTCATATTAGTTTTAGTTTTTATAGCTCTAGTAGCAGTATTTATGTTTGTAAATTTAAGAGGAGAGTATTTAAATATACTGGAAATTGGAGACAATTATACTGATGTATTTATGCAAAATATAAAATACAAATATACCATAATGGGTGTTAATTTTGCATTTTTATTTTTAGCAATATATATTACTACAAGATTTATAAAAAGAGGCTTAAAGCATTTTTTTGAAGAAGATAAAATACAAATGCCAAAATTACCAAACAAGTCAATAGCACTTATTGCAGGTGCGATATTAAGTATAATGGTTACACCTTTTTTAATGGAAAAAACAATTTTAGCACTAAATGCAACACAGTTTGGTGGAGCACCAGATCCTATATTCAATATAGATATTGGATTTTATATGTTTACTGAGCCATTTATAGAAATGTTGCTATATTATATAATTCTTGTATTTATTGGCTTATCTATATATGTTGCTGTATATTACATTTTTGTATTTAACATGTTCTTTGATGGAATAAGCTTAGAAACATTAAAGAAAAATACTTTAATAAATCAAATAATATTTAATGTACTAGTTATAGCAGTTGCAGTTGCTGGATTAGCTTTTATGAGTTCTTTTAATGTAGTATTAGATAAATCTATAAAAATAGGAAGCAATATTATTCTATATGGTGGAGGATTAACAGATGTTACAATAAAAGTATGGGCATATAGAATATTTTCAATACTTATACCTATTGCTGTTTATATGGGAATTGTACAAATTAAAAAATCTCAAAAAAGAAAGGCAGTAATTGCATTTGGAACAATACCGGCATATTTAGTTTGTACTTTTGTATTCTTAACAATATTTCAATTTGTTTTTGTAAAACCAAATGAATTAGATAGAGAAAAAGAATATATTTATTATAATATTTCAAATACAAAAAGGGCATATAATATCGATATTGAAGAGATAGAGATAAGTGATACTGAAGCAATTACAAATGAACAAGCAGATGAAAATGAAGATTTATTAGAAAACATACCTATAATTACAAAAGATATTGTGTTAAAGAATCTAGAAGAATATCAAACAAACACGGGGTATTATACATATAAAAATGTATCAATGGCCAATTACAGCATAAATAATAAAAATACATTGGTATATATAGCACCAAGAGAGATAACAAGTAATAGTGGAAGAACATACAATAGTAGAACATATGAATATACACATGGATATGGGGCGATAATTACATCTACTTCAAAATTAGATGCAAATGGTAATATTGTATATATACAAAAAGGTTTAGAAGATGAAAATGCAATTAATGTTAGCCAACCAAGAATTTATTTTGGACTTCAAACGAATCAAACTATTATAACCAACGTAAAAAATGGCAAGGAATTTGATTATCCTATTACAAGTAGCACAAATGCAGAAAATATATATGAAGGCGCAGCTGGATTAAAATTAAATTTGTTAGACAGATTAATACTAGGAATGCATAATAAAGATTTAAAAATTGCATTTAATTCTAATTTGACTGATGATAGTAAAATTATTACAAATAGAAATATAATAGACAGAGCAAAAACATTAATGCCATATTTAATATATGATGAAGATCCATATTTAGTAATAACAGATGAAGGGAAACAAATATGGGTATTAGATGGATATACAACATCAAATTCATATCCATATTCACAAGAGTCTATTATTGAGCAAAACAATGTAAGAACAAGGATTAATTATATAAGAAATTCTGTAAAAGTTTTAATAGATGCATATGATGGAACAACACAATTCTATATAACAGATAGAACAGATCCTGTTATAATGGCATATAATAATATATATCCTAATTTATTTATGGACAAGGATGCACAAATACCAGAAAGTGTTGCAAACCACATTATCTATCCAACAAAGCTATATAATATTCAGTCACAAATGCTAACACTATATCATAATGTTCAAATAGAAGTATTATATAGACAAGATGATGTATGGAGTATAGCAAAAAGTACAGTAAATAAAACAAATTCAAATGTGGGAACACAAATGGCACCATACTATACTATGCTAAAAACGATTGATTCAGATGAAAATAAATTAGGACTAGTATTACCATATACACCAAATAAAAAGCAAAATATAATAGCATATTTAGTAGGAACATATGATAATGAGAATAAATTAAAACTGTATAAGTTTAAATCAGATAGCAATATAGTAGGACCAATGCAATTAGAAGCACAAACAGAACAAGATGAGTTAATTTCTGAAGAATTAAATTCAATTAGTGTACCAGGTACAAAAATAACTAAGAATATTGTTATGGTACCAATTGATGATACAATTCTTTATGTTGAAACAGTTTATCAAGTTTTACTAAATGAAACACAATTACAGACTCCAATATTAAAAAAGATAGTAGTTGCATCTGGAAATAAAATTGCAATAGGAAATACGGTAGAAGAAGCAATAAATCGCTTGGTTTCACAAGAAGCTACAAAAATAGAAATAGAGAATACTGATGATGAACAAGGATTAATAGATGCAATAATTAAAACAAACAATAATCTTGAAGAATCAAGCAAAAATAGTGATTGGGAACTTATGGGAAGAGACATTACAAAACTTAGAGAACTAATTAAACAATTAGAGACAATGATTAAGAATAATAAAGAAGATACAAACATAATTGAAGAAACAGAATTAAATAATACTAATGTTATTGATGATATTCAAAATGTAATACAAAACGAATTAAATTTAAATAATACATAATTATCATATAAAAGACCACTATATATAATAGGTGGTCTTTTATGTTTTTAAGAAAGCTAGATAAAGATATTGAAAAATTGAATAAAACGATAGAATCTCTAAATATAAATGAAATTATATATATATTAGGAGATAAGAAGAAAATGTTTTTAAGAAATATATTAGCAGGTATAGGTAGGGGAATTGGAATTGGTATAGGGGTAACACTAATTACAGCCTTTATAATATATTTTTTGCAAAAAATTGTAACACTAAATATACCGCTAATTGGAAACTTTATAACAGACATTGTAGATATTGTAGAAAAAAATGGCAAATATTGATAAAATATGATAGAATATGAATGCTAATAAAATAAAAAGAGGTATATTATGATTAACACATTACACATAGAAAACATAGGAATAATTGATGATTTAAGTATAGATTTTGGGGAAGGATTTAATGTTTTAACAGGTGAAACAGGAGCAGGAAAGACATTAATTATAGATTCTCTACAAGTGCTAGCAGGAGGAAGATTCTCTAAAGATATGATAAGAACAGGAGAACCAAGTTCTTTTGTTGAATTAAGCCTATATTTACCAGGCAGAGGACTAGAAGATGATATGGCAATAGTTTCAAGAGAAATGAATTTGTCTGGAAAAAACATATGTAAAATAAATGGCAGAATGGTAACAGTAAGTGAACTAAGAGAATACATGAAAAATATAATAGATATACATGGACAACAAGATAATCAAGAGATACTAGAAAAAGAATCACATATAGAATATTTAGATAAATTTTCAGGTAATGAATTGCTTAGTATTAAAGATGAATATATAGGATTATATAATAAGAGGAATGAATTAAAACAAGAATTAAAAAATAATTATGGCGATGAAAAAGAGAAACAAAGAATAGTAGATTTACTTAAATATCAAACAAATGAAATAGAATCTGCCAACTTAAAATTAGAAGAGGAAGAAGAACTTAATAAAAAAAGAAATATGATGCTAAATGCAGAGCAAATAATAGAAAGATTAAAAGAAGCAGATAATAATGTAAACGAAATAGCATTGGATGCAACCAATACAGCAGTTAGAGCTATTGAAAAAATAGCTGAATTAAATCCAGAGTACCAAAAAATATTAGAAGAATTGCAAAATACATATTATGAACTAGAAGAATGTGGTAGAGAGATATCAAGTATAAATTCAGATTTGGATTTTGATGAAGGAGAAAGAAAAGAGATAGAAGAAAGACTTGATTTAATATTTTCTTTGAAAAGGAAATATGGGAATAATATAGAAGAAATATTAGAGTATAATGATAAAACAAAAAAAGAATTGTATGAAATAGAACATTCAGAGGAACACAGAAACAATTTGAAAAAACAAATTGAAGAAACAGAAAAAAACATGCAAAAAAAAGCAGATAAAATGCATGAAATAAGAGAAACAACATCAAAGAAATTAAATAAGAAAATAACAGAAGAACTAGCAGACTTAGAAATGAAAAATGCAAAATTTAAAGTAAATATTGAATATAATGAAAATGACTTTAATCAAAATGGATTAGATAAAATAGAATTTTTAATATCAACGAATGTGGGAGATGTATTTAAACCACTTATAAAAATAGCATCTGGAGGAGAAATGTCTAGAATAATGCTAGGAATAAAGAAAGTACTTGCAGATGTGGATCAAGTACCAGTTTTAGTATTTGATGAAATAGACACAGGGATAAGTGGAGTAGCAGCAAATAAAGTTGCGCAAAAACTAAAAATTATTGCGCAAAAACATCAAGTGTTATGCGTGACGCATCAAGCTTCAATTGCTGCGAAAGGTGATTATAACTTCTATATCAGTAAAGAAATTGAAAACAGCAAAACAAAAACAAAAGTAAAAAAACTAAATGATGAGGAAAAAGTCAAAGAAATAGCAAGAATTGCAACAGGAGAAATAACAGAAGTATCTTTAAACCATGCAAAACATTTAATAGAAAAATAGGAGGAGCATATGTCAGATTTTGTTCATTTACACGTACATAGTGAGTATAGTTTACTAGATGGAGCAAATAGAATAAAAGATTTGCCAGTGAGAGCAAAAGAGCTTGGTATGAAAGCAATTGCACTTACAGACCATGGCGCAATGTATGGTGTTGTGGATTTTTACAAAGAGTGCAAAAAAAATGATATTAAGCCTATAATAGGTTGTGAGGTATATGTGGCACCAAGAACAAGATTTGATAAAGAACCAGGTATTGATGGACAATATTCGCATTTAATATTACTTGCAAAAAACCAAAAGGGCTATCAGAATTTAATTAAACTAGTGTCACTAAGCTTTATAGAAGGTTTCTACTATAAACCACGTATTGATGCTGAAATACTTGAAAAATATAGTGAAGGCTTAATATGTTTAAGTGCGTGTTTAGCAGGAGCTGTTAATAGAGAAATATTAAAAGGAGATATGGAAAAAGCTAAAGAGGTTGCTCTTTGGTATAAAAGTATATTTAAGGATGACTATTACTTAGAAGTTCAAAACAATGGGATTCGTGAACAAGTAATGGTAAATCAAAAACTTGTAGCTTTAAGTAAAGAATTAGGAATACCACTTGTTGCAACAAATGATGCACACTATTTAAAAAGAGAAGATGCATATAATCATGAAGTATTACTTTGTATACAAACTGGAAAACGTATGACAGATGAAGATAGAATGAGATTTGATACAGATGAGTTATACATAAAAAGTCCAGAAGAAATGACAGAGTATTTTAAAAATATACCAGAAGCAATAGAAAACACAGTAAAGATTGCAGACATGTGCAATGTAGATTTTGAATTTGGTGTAACAAAACTTCCAAATTATGATGTACCATCAGAGTTTAAAACACATAAAGATTATTTTAGAAAACTTTGTTATGATGGAATAAAGAAAAGATATGGAAAAAAACCAAGCAAAGAAGTAATGGATAGACTAGAATATGAGATGAGCATTATAGAGAAAATGGGGTATGTTGACTATTACTTAATTGTGTGGGATTTTATAAACTATGCAAAATCACAAGGAATACCTGTTGGGCCTGGACGTGGATCTGGAGCGGGTTCTATTGCTGCTTATGCAATAGAAATAACAGATATAGATCCTGTAAAATACAATTTACTTTTTGAAAGATTTTTAAATCCAGAAAGAATTAGTATGCCAGATTTTGATATAGATTTTTGCTATGAAAGAAGACAAGAAGTTATTGATTATGTTGCAAGAAAGTATGGAGCTGACCATGTTGCACAAATAATAAC
>JAEEGL016388144.1_pt1 | contig 29378 bp, 28 predicted proteins | sample 9134231 | NCBI WGS metagenome assembly JAEEGL01 (sample SAMN16246548, study PRJNA631951) | gut metagenome | biome: gut microbiome; feature: rumen; material: fiber-attached | host: Bos | place: Iran: Karaj | collected 2018-10 | reverse complement strand
TTCTTCGATAGTATTTCGATTCGAATCGAAGAACTATCGAAGAACTATCGAAGAAGTATCGAAGAACTATCGAAGAACGGTGGTAGTTGATAGGTAGAAGATAGGTCGTTGATAGGGGGTTGATGGGATGAAAAAGGAGAGCTTCGGGGGATTGTTGATAAAAATATTTACAATATATATTGGCGGACGTGGGAAATTGTGTATCTTTGCAGTTTGAACGATTGTGTCCTGATGGCCGCAATCGGCTGAAAAACATGGAGATTGACTGCACATATCGGGTACCTCTGACCGGCGGATGGACGCCGGAAGGGCTTCGCATGCTACTCTGCGGGGCGAAGCGGACGGTCGTGGTGGCCCACCAGAACGCCGACGGCGACGCCGTGGGGTCGCTCACCGGCCTCTATGCCGTGCTGCGCGACAATACCGCCGCCGAGGTCTCTCCCCTATTGCCCGACGGATGCCCCGAGGACCTCGTTTGGCTGCCGAATACCGACTGCATCGTGGATTGCAGCCGCGAGTTGGAACGCGCCAAAGAGCTGATCGAGAAGGCCGACCTTATCGTCGCCACCGACCTCAACGGGTTGGACCGCACGGGTCGCCTCTCGGAAGCGCTCCTCGCATCGAAAGCCCGCAAGGTGCTCATCGACCATCATGTGGGGCCGCATAGCGAGCAGTTCGACATCACCATATCGGACGACGGAATTTCAAGCGCCTGCGAGCTGGTTTACTGGACCATGCGGCAGACTTTCGGTCGCGAAGCCATAGGTATCGATGCTGCCAAGAGTCTCTATACCGGCATCTGCACCGATACCGGAACATTCAGCTTCAGCAACACCCGTCAGAGCGTCTATCTTGCTGCCGCCGAGCTGCTTACTTATGGTATCGACCCGATGGCCATCAACCAGAGCATCAAGAATGTGTTCACCACCGCCCGTCTGCAGTTCTTCGGCTACGCGATGAGCCAACTGATGACCGTCCATGAGGACAAGGCATTGGCCATGATGGTGATAAGTCGCGCCGACATGAAGACCTACGGGATGACCAGCGCCGAATTGACCGGCTTGGTGAACGAGGTGATGCGGCTGCGCGATGTTGACTGTGCAATCCTCATACGCGAGGAAGAAGGCTCGGTGCGCCTCTCCATGCGCTCGAAAGTGCATGTCGACGTCAACCTGCTGGCCCGCGAGCTCTTCGACGGCGGCGGACACGAGCGTGCCGCCGGAGCCACCAGCCACATGAGCCTTGATGCGACCGTTGCACGTGTGAAACAAAAATTCGGTATACTGTGAAACGCCTGCCGTTCATAATGCTGCTCCTCCTTCTGGCCACCGCCTGCCGCGATGTGCCCGTTATCGACGTTGCCGCTCCCAAGGGCGACAGCCTCAAGGAGAACAATATGAACGCCAACCGCTACCTCTCGCAAGGTGAAGAATCACAGATCGAGGCATATATCCAGCGTCGCGGATGGCAGATGCAGCGCCTCAACGGCGGCACCCGTGTGATGGAAACATCGGGAGCTTCCAATCAAAAGATTGACTACGAAGATACCGTAGTAATCACCTACGACCTCGAAGCCATAAGCGGCGAAAGTGTCTACCGCCAGGTGGTCGACACCGTTGTGGCCGGACGACTGCAACCCACGCGCGGATTGGACGTAGCCCTTCGCACTCTCCATCGCGGAAGCGAGGCTGTGGTCATCGTCCCCTCCGAGCAAGCCTATGGTGTGGTGGGCGACGGCGACCGGATTTCAACCCGTATGATACTCATCTACAAACTGAAAGTCAATTAATAAAACAAACATAACAAACAAAAATCAACCCATGAAAAAGAATCTGACATTGGCCACCATCCTCGTGGCCGGAGCAGCAATGCTGGCCAGCTGTGGTGGCGGCGACGGTTTCAAAACCACCCCTAACGGCTTGCACTACAAATTCGAGAAACAGGACAAAAGCGCCCAGCAGGTGCAGGACGGCGATGTGCTCGTCGGCGAGATGACCATCAAGTTCGACACCATCGAGACCTTCAGCAACGTCGGTCAGGCCGATCGTATCCTCCAGGCCAACCGCACCTTCGACGGCGACCTCTACGAAGGTCTCCTCATGATGCACATCGGCGACAAGGCCACCTTCGCCATCGAGGCCGATTCGCTGGCCAAGTTCCTCCAGAGCAACCAGATGCCCCCCTACTACAAGCCCGGCACCAGCCAGAAAATCTACTACGAAGTGAACCTCCAGGACATCGTTACCAAGGACGAAATCATGCAGGAACAGAGCAACTTTATGCAGGAGATGCAGGATCGCCAGCAGAACGAGCCCGAAATGATTGCCAAATACATTGCCGACAACAACATCAAGGTTAAGCCCACCAAAGACGGTCTCTACATCGTCGTCAAGAAGAAAGGCACCGGCGCCAAAGTGGCTACCGGCAAGGAAGTGGCCGTCAACTACACCGGCCGCCTGCTCGACGGCACCATGTTCGACTCGAGCGTCGAGGGCGACGCCCGTCAGGGTGGCATCTACAACCCCCAGCGTGAGCCCTACGAGCCCCTGAAATATGTCGTTGGTCAGATGGGCCTCATCCGCGGTTGGGAAGAGGGTATCATGGGTCAGCCCGCCGGTACCATCCTCCAGCTCGTCATTCCCTCCGAGATGGCCTACGGCTCGCAGGGTGCCGGCCGCCTCATCCCTCCCTTCTCGCCCCTTGTGTTCGACCTCGAAATTGTCAGCGTAAAATGAAGAACATCGTCATCTTTGGTGCTCCCGGTGCCGGTAAAGGTACCCAGAGCGACTTCATCGTCGAGACCTACGGCCTCACCCACGTCTCAACCGGCGACCTGCTCCGCAAGGAGATCGCCGACCAGACCGAACTCGGCAAGCGCATCAAAAGCATCATGGACGAAGGCCGCCTCGTGAGCGACGACATCGTTGTCGAGATGATGGACAAAGCCATTGCCGCCGACACCAAAGGTATGCTCTTCGACGGCTTCCCCCGCACGGTGGCACAGGCTGAAACCCTCGACCGCCTGCTCGCCAAGCACGGTCGCGAACTGACCTGCATGGTGCAACTCGAAGTGCCTCGTGAGGAACTTATCCGCCGCCTCCTCGAGCGCGCCAAGATACAAGGCCGTGCCGACGACAACGAGCAAACCATCGCCAACCGACTCGACGAATACAACAACAAGACCCTCCCTGTGGCCAACTACTATGCCGCCCAGGGCAAGCAGCGCATCATCGACGGCCTAGGTGCTATCGACGCCATTGCCTCCCGTATCCGCCAAGCTATCGGCTAACCACCATTCTCCAACAGAACACTCCTCTTTGCCTCCAAGGATTATCTCCCTGGAGGCAAAGTTTTTTTTGCCATATCGCAAAAAATCCGTACTTTTGCCTTTTGAAAATGAAGAAGCTGCTAAATATATGCATCCTATGCCTTACGGCATTGACATTGACACAATGCATCAAAGACAATGGTGGTTTGGGTGGAGACAGCTCAGATGTCAATATCGATACTGTTGATCCTGACGAGTACGTCGACCTTGGACTTATAAGCATGACTATGTGGAAAGCTTCAAACGAGGTGAACGAGGCAGACTACGAGCATGATTTCTTTACCTATGAGGAGGCGGTTGCCACTTTTGGCGACAAACTTCCCACCAAGGAGCAATTTGAAGAACTTATGCGCTCGTGCCGCTGGGTGTGGGTTGACGTCGGCTTTTATAAAGTATACGGACCTAACGGGAAATACATCATAATGCAAGCAGCAGGCAGCCGCGATTGCGACGATAGGGTCAACTACGTGAACAGATACGGCTTCTACTGGTCGTCGACGCCCGACGGTTCCACTCAGGCGTGGTATCTCAACTTCTATTCCGGCGAGAAGTTCATGTACAACTACAGGCGTTGTTTCGGCAACTCCGTACGGTTAGTAAAAGATATCGACGATTATTGAATGTGATTGAAAAATTATTTGTATTTTTGCATCTTGAAAAACTTATAAGATAAGCAAGCAATGACTTCTAACTTTGTAGACTACGTCAAGATACTGGTACGCTCGGGCAAGGGCGGAGCTGGAAGTGCGCACCTGCTGCGGGTGAAATATAATGCGAAAGCAGGTCCAGATGGTGGCGACGGTGGACGCGGCGGACACGTTATACTGCGCGGCACCACTCAGCGTTGGACCCTATTGCACCTGAAATATACCAAGCACGTCTTCGCCGAGGATGGCCAAAACGGTGGCGAGAACCTCTGTACCGGCCGTACCGGCAAGGACCAGATTCTGGAAGTGCCGCTGGGTTGCATATGCCGCGATGCGGAGACCGGCGAAATGCTGGGCGAAGTAACCAAAGAGGGTCAGGAACTTATCATAGCCCAAGGCGGCCGTGGAGGATTGGGTAACGACCACTTCAAGAGCGCCACCAATCAGACTCCACGTTACGCTCAACCCGGCGAGCCAGCTGTTGAACGTTGGGTGGTTATCGAACTGAAAGTACTGGCCGACGTAGGCCTGGTGGGATTTCCCAACGCAGGCAAGAGCACTTTGCTCAGCGCCGTAAGCGCCGCACGTCCCGAGATTGCCGACTACCCCTTCACCACCCTTGTGCCGAATCTAGGCATAGTGAAGTACCGCGACGACCGTTCGTTCTGCATCGCCGATATACCAGGAATCATCGAAGGTGCCTCTGAAGGCAAAGGATTGGGATTGCGTTTCTTGCGCCATATCGAGCGCAACTCGATACTGCTTTTCATGGTCAGCTGTGAGAAATTGGAGATTGCAAAAGAATACCATGTGCTGCTCGACGAGTTGAAGAAGTATAATCCCGAACTGCTCGACAAGCAACGCATACTGGCGGTTACCAAATGCGACATGCTCGACGAGGAGATGCAGAAGCAATTAAAGCGCCGCCTGCCTAAAGGAGTGGATGCCATATTCATAAGCGCCGTAAGCGGACAGAATATAGACCAATTGAAAGACCTTATCTATCAGAAGTTGACCGCTGATGCTTGAAACGCTGCAACAGATTGATACAACCCTCTTCCGATGGATCAACGGGCATCATAACGCGGTGCTCGACTGGGTGATGTGGGTCATGAGCCAGCATTGGTGTTGGGCAATAGTGCTGACAGCTTTCTTCGCCGTTGTTACCATGCGTCGCGAACCCCGCCGCTGGTGGCTGGTGCTGCTCGGCGTTGTGCTTTGCTTCCTGCTGGCCGACCAAGGGTCGGTTCATCTGTTCAAAGACACATTCTGCCGCCTGCGCCCATGCCACGCGTTGGACGATGTGCGGATGTTCAACACACATTGCGGCGGACAGTACGGTTTCGTAAGTTCGCATGCGGCTAATGCATTCGCCATTGTAACATTCCTTTGGCTGCGCTATCGCAAGACTTGTCGCATTGGTGTAATATTGATGATTGCATGGGCTCTGATTACCAGTTACAGCCGAGCCTATCTGGGCAAACACTATCCCGGCGACCTCCTCTGCGGAGCTTTGTTCGGCATCATAGTTGGATTGCTAATTGGGAGCGTCGCAAACTTTTTTGAAAAAAAAATTACAAAAGTGTGAAACAAAATGACGACCTCTGCGTTATATACGATGTGCTTGCTTAATTCTATCGAAATGATAGAAAAGAGAAAATGTGTTATTCGAGCGTTCCACCATTGGCGGGACGCTTTTTTCAGTATCTGTAAATGACTGTTTTGGACATAGTACTAGCTATTCCGATGGGATGGCTCATCTTCCGCGGATGGAAGAAAGGATTGGTGCGGGAAGTAGCCACTCTGGCTGGAATTTTGGCTGGAATATGGGCGGCGGTACACCTGTCGCAATGGGTAATCGAACTATTGGACCTTAAAGGAGAGAGTGCGGTAATCATCGCATTCTTCATAGCCTTCGTAGGAGCGCTGGTGCTCACCTATCTTCTCGGTCGAGGTATCGAAGGTTTGATGAAAGCCGCCAAGTTAAGCATCCTGAACCATATAGCAGGCGCCACACTGGGAATGCTTAAAGCACTTTGCATTCTGGCTGTACTACTCAGCAACATAGTAATTCTCGATTCCCGAGAGAAACTTATCACCCCGAAGATGAAAGAAGAAAGCCTGCTGTACAAACCTGTGTACAATACCGGAAGCAGACTTACCGACTCGCTCAAACATTTCATCGACGAGCATAAGGACGAGTGGAAAGAAACCGTATGCCCGTCGGACAAGGAGGTGAAGCAATGATACTGGCGCCAATGCAAGGACTGACCGAGGTGCTCTTTCGCCGTGTGTACGAAGAGTGCTTTCCCGGTGTGTTCTCTTACGCCATATCCCCTTTCCTCTCGCTCACTCACGGCAATCTGGCCGATGCATGGAAAAAGATTGACGATGTGCTGCCGGAAGAGAATGTAGGCAGCATGCCAGTTATCCCTCAGATACTTGGCAAAGAGCCACAGGAGTTCATCGAATTGGGCAACCGCTTGTATGCTTTGGGATATAATGAGATAAACTGGAATATGGGATGCCCCATGCGAAAGGTTACCGGCAAGCACCGAGGTAGCGGTATCCTTCCCTTTCCGGACGAGGTGAGTCGGATTTTAGACGGTGTTATCCCGGACCTAAAGCCTCGTCTCAGCGTCAAAATGCGGCTGGGGTTACGCAGCAAAGATGAGATATTCGCCTTAATACCTATTATAAATAACTACCCTTTGGCTTCTGTAACAATCCATCCGCGATTGGGACGCCAGCAGTATACCGGTATACCCGATTTGGAAACCTTCGGGCAAGTGCTACCACTTATCAAACATCCAGTTATTTACAACGGAGATATCTGCACAGCTGCTGATGCCCGTCGCATCCGTGAGCGATTCCCTCAGGTTGCCGACATTATGATTGGTCGCGGAGTGCTCTATCGCCCCACTTTGCCGTTGGAGATAAATGGACAAGCGACAGTTGACAGTTATCCTGCGGCGGTTCATTTCGTTAGAAGGCTTATGGAAGAAATTGAACGGCAAATGCCCACAGAGCAGAGCCGTATCCGCAAGACGAAAGAATATTGGTGCTTGGTATGGAAATCGCTATCGATAAGCGAATTGCGGGCACGGGAAGTACTTCACGAACAGGAATATGAAGCTGTTAAAAAAAAGATTTTCGATTTTCTACAATAAAACATCAAAACCGTCGTTAATATAACTGAAAATAATGAAAAAAACACTGATACTCACCATCGCAGCCCTATTGGCGATAGGAGCAGTCGGTTGCCAAAGTTGCACACAACACAAAGCAGAAGAGGAACTGACTGATGCCGAGAAACTCGAATTGCTCGACCTCAAGATAGAACGTTCCCCGAAAGACGCTGACCTTCTGGCCAAAAGGGCTAAGGTTCTATTGAATCTCAACCGTCCCAAAGAAGCTTTATTTGATATCGGCAAAGCCGTTGACATCGACCCCGACGAGGTTGATTACCGCCTTTTGGAGGCTGATATCTATTTCGCCAACGGCGATATAAAGAACAGCTACCAAGCCCTCGGAGAGGCCGAACGGCTTGCCCCGAAGAGTAAAGATGTACAGCTCAAGATGGGCGAAATCACATTCTATAGTCGCGACTACGACCGCTCGCTGCAACACCTCTCAAAAGTAACCGCCGAAGAGCCAGACAATCTGACTGCCCTCTTTATGAAAGGATTCATCTACAAGGAGAAAGGCGATACCGCAGAAGCTGTTACCTTGTTGCGCCGCGTTTGCGACATCTATCCCGACTATTGTCCCGCTTTCGAAGAGCTGGGCGTACTCTACGCCTCGCGTCAGAATCCGATGGCATTGGAATACCTCTCAACCGCCATGAGGCTTGAACCGACAAACACCAACGTACTCTATACGCTGGCAATGTACTACCAAGACCTTGAGCAATACGATGAAGCCGAGAAAATATATCACCAAATGCTCGACATCAATCCTCATAGCGCCGACGCTTGGCACAATCTGGGTTATATCGAAATGACTGTATATGGCGACTTCGGCCGCGCTATCGAATATTTCGACAAAGCCCTTGAAGCCGACCCAACCCACGAAGCCGCCCGCACCAACCGAGAACTGGCCGACCAACTGCTGAATTCAAAATAAAATATATAATATCTTTAATAGTATGAGTACATTAAAAGGACGCAATCTTATCTCGATTACCGACTTCTCCAAAGAGGAGTATATCGAGGTGTTGGACATTGCAGAGGAATTCGAGAAGAATCCCAAACAGAAAATCCTCTCCGACAAGGTTGTGGCGACCCTCTTCTTCGAGCCGTCGACACGTACACGCTTGAGCTTTGAAAGTGCAGCCAACCAGCTCGGCGCACGCATCATTGGCTTCAGCGATCCGGGCGGTACCAGCGTCCAGAAAGGCGAGTCGCTCCATGATACCATCGTCATGGTTTCGTCCTACAGCGACCTTATCGTAATGCGCAACCCCAAGGAAGGTTCTTCGCGCTATGCCTCCGAGGTTGCCTCGGTGCCTGTTATCAACGCCGGCGATGGTGCCAACCAGCACCCCACCCAATGCATGCTCGACCTATACAGCATCCGCAAGACTCAAGGAAAGCTCGACAACCTGCAGATTGCAATGGTGGGCGACCTCAAGTACGGCCGCACCGTTCATTCGCTCGTACAAGCAATGTGCAACTTCAATGCCACATTCCACCTGGTAAGCCCCATCGAGTTGAAGCTCCCCTCGAGCGTCAAGATGAGCATCAAGGATGCCGGATTGAAATATTACCAATACACCGACCTCAAGGATGTTATTTCCACCGCCGACATTATCTATATGACCCGCGTGCAGCGCGAACGTTTCCCGGATCCCATGGAGTACGAGCGTGTGAAGGATAGTTGCATCCTCAGCGCCGATATGCTCAAAGACTGCAAGCCCAACATGCGCATCCTGCACCCTCTTCCCCGTGTGAACGAAATCACCACCGATGTCGACAAGACCCCCTACGCCTACTACTTCCAGCAGGCGCAGAACGGCGTATATGTCCGTCAGGCTTTGATGGCTGCAATCCTTGGAGTTAGATAATATAAAAAACAATGCATCATGGAAACTAAGAAAGAAATGGTGGTGTCGGCCATCGAAAACGGCACCGTTATCGACCATATTCCGACCGAGTCGGTTTATCAGGTAATTCGTATCCTTGGTCTCGAAAAATATAAAGACGAAGTCCTTATTGGCAACTACCTCAACAGCAACAAACTTGGCAAGAAAGGTATCGTAAAGATTAAGAACAAACACTTCACCAAAGAGGAAATCAGCAAGATATCACTTTTCGCGCCGTTCGCCTCCATCATTAATATCGAGAACTACAAGGTGGTCGACAAGTTCAAAGCCGAAATTCCCGACCACATCGAAAACTTCGTCCGTTGCGCCAACCCCAAGTGCATTACCAATGCAGAAGTGGTACCCACCAAGTTCGACGTAGTCGACAAGGAGAACCTCAAACTCCGCTGCCACTACTGCGAGAAGTTCACCACCAAGGAGACAATGAAATTCAGCGAATAATGCGCCGCTATCTTTTATCACTTATCGTAATGGTTTTGGCGCTTGTATTGGCGTCATTCCTAGTGATGTATTTCAGCCCGCAGAACTGGATGCTGGTAATGCCTTTCCTTGCACTCTACTTTGGAATCGTTACTGGCTTGCAGCATTGGCTGGTTACGAAAGCCATGTACCGTTCGCCAAAAGTGTTCGTCCAACAGTTTCTCGGAACAACAGTGGGAGTACTCTTTGTCCATCTGGCAGTAATGGCTGTCTACCTTCTAACCCATACTACACATCTAAAGGTATTCGCCATTACATTCCTAGTAGGCTTTGTGGTCAGTTGGGCATTCGAAACACTAATGATACTGAAATTCATCCGCGACGAAAAAAAGAAAAGGGAGTCTAATTAACCGGACTCCCTTTTTCTTTTCTTTATTTATACCCCTGCGGTACAGACAAGCATCGACGATGGTTGTAAGTATTTCTCTGCCAACTGCTGCAATTGCGACGGTGTGGTTTCCTGCAATGCTTGTTGCAGGTTGGCTGTGAGTTGCTCTGTTATGCAAGTGGCATACATATCGCAGAAGCGTGCCGACCTCTCAAATATTCCATCTACCGAACGGAGGAAATCACCTGCAAGCACAGTCTTCACCAATTCAAGTTCTTCTTCTGGAATAGGCTCATCAATAAGCCTCTGCAACTCATTTTTCACCTCCTGCACAGCCATATCAGCCTTTCCTCCCGCCACATCGGCAGTAACGAACAATACAATCGCACCACGGTATATCTGGGTGCGAGCATATATTCCATAGGTATACCCTTTATCTTCTCTCAGGTTACTCATCAATCGGGAACCAAAATATCCACCCAATATTGTCGTGAGAATCATAAAACGGGCATAATCCATACTATCCCACGCAAGCGGCAGTATCCGCCCCACTCTTATATTGGTTTGTGTTGTACCATCAATTATAGTATGATGCAACTGATTGTCGCAAACCGCCTGCGGTACATCAAGCATCGGCCTAGTATGGTTGCCATTTATAGCCCCAAGATTCTCACTCACATTCTTCAACAGGTCCTCGTCCACAGCTCCGGAAAGCACTACGGTCATATTCTCTGTCCGGTAATGCTTCTCAATATATCCTTTCACATCCTCAATTGTGAGCAAATCAAGATCCGATGCTGTAGCAAAACGCCCCAATGGATGCTCGTCGCCGAAAAGGCGGAAATAGAAATCGCGACGGGCGATAGTGGATGGTTTCTGCTCGGCCGAGAGTATCTCCTGCCTGCGCTGCTTTCTCCATGCATCGAAATCGGTAGTCGAGAAATTCGGAGAAGCGAACATCTCACGTACTATCGGCAACAACTCTTCTGCATAGTTACGCAGAAAATAGAAAGTGATTTGCGACTGCAGAACCTGACTATCCGTCTCAACCAATATCCCGCAATAGTCCATAAACTCAGCTAATGCAGCCGAATCCATCTCTCCACTGGCCACAGTGATAAGTTTCACCGCCGCCGATGCGCAGAGTTTCTTTTCCTGATAAGCCGAACCCGCCTCAAACAACAGGTCCATCTTCACCAAACGAGTGCTCTCCGACGGAAACAAATAAAGATTCCCTTTCGAGGATTGCGGCAAAAGTGTTTCTATATCTGGTAGCGGGATCATCAGAATAGGACAGACAGTTTCACGTTTATACGGCGGGCAGTAAGGTAGTTCGGCACACGGAACGGATGACCCTCATAGTCGCTCACCCACATGTAGGATATCACATTACGGTAGTCGAACAAATTGAACAATTCCACTCCCACCTGCACATCCTTTACATGTCGCATAACAGACCAGTTGCGTATTGTCTGGAATTGGAGTAGCTGTATGGTATTACCCCAGTCGACACGGAAATACGACGGTATCTCAAGCTGCGATTCAGTAAATTCATGTCCCGGAACATATATCGGCAGCGGACTGCCGTAAAGCAGCATCAGACTCATCTTCCACCAAGGAACTTGTGGCACATTATCCTGTAGGAACAACTTGAACGAGAGCAATTGGTCGGTGGGGCGACGCAACCAACCGAGGCTGTCGCCAATGATATCTTCACGAGTCTGCATCAACGAGAGGCTGGCCCACGACTCCAATCCTTTCACTATCTCACCATTCAATCGTAAACTCACACCCGAAGAATAACCCACAGCCTGCAGATCGGGATGATAGCACAGGCGCAGGTTGTCGACCGTATATGGTATCAGGTCGTCGATATACTTATAATAGATGTCGGCCGTGAATTTAAACGGCTTGTCCCACAAACGCAACGCCCAGTCGATGCTAGCTGTCGCCTGATAGGATTTCTGAGCACCGAGACTATCTGACAAACTTCCGTCCGGACGGCGGTATTCGCGGTAGAACGGCGGCTGGGAATAGACACCACCCGCCAAGCGGAACAATATATCCTGACGCCAATAGGGCTTGCAACTTATGCTCAATCGGGGACTAAACAGAAACGACGGATTCTCGGCGAGAATCGACGAAGTGTAGAGATGTGCACGCACACCAGCCAATATCTTGAAGTCGGCCTTATGATGGATGCTGAAGTTGATCTCGCGTTGAGCAAAAAGAGTTGCATGCGAGCTGTTCACGTCGTTCTCTGCATTGGCGAAGCCCTGCAGTTGCGGTGTCTGCGGTTGGTTGGCGCTGTCGCCAGGAGTTACAGGGTCGAACGGAAGGGCGTAACCGGCCGAGTCAACCCAACGCCATTCGCGCAGGTGGTCGTTTATCCGTTCGTGCTGCAACTTCACTCCAAACTCCCACTGGCCCAACCGTGCATATCTCGATGCACGCACGTCGGCGGCATAGATGGTAGTGGAAAGCCTATTCGAAGCATGCTCAAGGAACGTACCAACACCGCGGTCAAACCGTTCGGTCTCTCCGATAACATCCCCTACTCCCACTTCATACAGGAAATACTGGCTCTGCACATCGTAGCGTTCACTCTCGACGATATTCTGAGCCGAGAGGTTGGCTTTTAGCTTCCAGTTGTCGTTTATCCGGTGATCGATACTTACCGCACCCATCAGAGTGTTGTACCGGTCTTGTTCCTTTCCGTCGAAATAAACCTCCAACTGCATATATTGTGCCAGACTTCCGAACGATGTTACCTGACTTTCCGGCACCAAACCGTAGATGTTGTTTGTCCACAAACCCAGGAGGCCAACTGTCGTGCGGTCGCTCGGTCGCCAACTCGCAATCATCTGCAGGTCGTTATACCGGGTGGTATAGCTTCCGCGAGTGTCGAGCGACTGCAGTATATAGCTATTACTATGGCTGCGGAATCCGACGGCATAGCTGAATTTCTCCGACGGACGGTCCATCAGAGTAACGGCACCACCCATCAAGCTTACGCTCACCTTTCCGCTGAAATGTTGCGGACGTGCGTAGGTGATGTCGAGCGCCGACGAGAGTTTGTCGCCATACGAGGCATCGAACCCACCCGGCGAGAAAAGGATATAGTCAACCAAATCGGGATTAATGATACTCATACCCTCCTGCTGCCCATTTCGGATAAGCATCGGACGGAATATCTCCACTCCGTTGATATACACAAGATTCTCGTCGAACGAGCCACCTCGCACCGAATACTGGCTCGAAAGCTCGTTGTTCGAACTGACGTCGGGTAGTGTCTTCAGCAGACTTTCCACACCGCCGGCCGGACCTACGGTATAGTCCAATTTCTCCACACCGATATGGGTAAATGTCGACTGGCGGTTCTTCTCGTCGCTGATATCCACCGCGTCGAGCATTCTCGTAGAGGGCTGCAGACGCACGTCGAGCGTACGGTTCTGCTTGGGGAGCATCCGGTATTCCTGCGGTTCGTAGCCGGTGAACGAGAAACGCACCGTAAGCGAATCGCCAGTCGGCAGTTCCATACGATAGTGTCCGCCAGCATCGGTGGTGGTGCCAATGGTGCTACCCAGCACACCCACATTTGCGAATTCCAAGCGGGCGCCGCTCACACGGTCGCTCACCACACCCTCCAATACAACTGCTTGTCCTGCCGCCATCATCGGCAACAGGACAAGCAGTATACTATAGACCTTTCGTCTCAAGCTCGCTTATTGAGCGTTCTGGATTTCGGTCATACGTGCGTCGATAGCCTTCTGCTCGGGATACATCTCGAGGCGGGTGTAGACCACCTTCAAGGCGTTGAGGCAGTTGAAGAGGTTGGCACGCTGCATCTTCTTGGCATCGCCTTCGGGCATTGCGTCGATGAAGTTCACAGCGGCGGTGAAGTACTGAATCGACTGGCGGAAGAGGTCGTTGCTCTCGCCGAGGAGCTTGTCGTAGAGACCGGTCTCGTCGTCCACCGGCACCTCGTTGGCAGCGTTGTGCTTGTCGACAGCGCGGTTGTAGATCATCTTACCCATACCGAAGTTGGCGTCAAACTGGTTGGGGTTGAGGTTCATGCTCTCCTGGTATCTTGCTTCAGCACCAGCATAGTCTTGAGTGAGCTCGAGGATAGCGGCAGCCTGGCAGAGCAGCTGGGGATAGAGCACAGCGTCGTCTTTGGTCTTATCGAGGGCGGCGTTGATCATCTCTTTGCCTTTCTCGAAGTTCTCGTTGAGCAGGTAACCTTCGGCCATCATAAGATAGGCGTTGTAGTCGTCCTTGCAGTTCTTCATGTAGCTGTTGGCGGTCTTCATGGCGCCGTCCTTGTTGCCCTCTTCTTTATAGAGGTTGAACAGGGTGCGGTAGACAGCCTGCTTGTCGGTCTTCTTGCGGATGAGGTTGTTGAAGTATTTCTTCACACCCTCGTTGTCCTTCAGGGCCTTTGCGCTGATACCGGCGATATACATGCTCTCGTTGGCGAATTTCGAATCGCCCGAGTTGTTGTACATCTCGATAGCCTTCTCGGCAGCGGTAAGGGCATCCTGGTAGCGCTGGCTGTTGTAAGCCTCGGTTGAGCGGCTGTAGTACTCGTTGCCCACAAAGCGGAACACCGAGTTGTTCTCGTTGGCATACTCGTTCTTGGTGTCGAGACGCTTGCACTCGAGGGCGGCTGCGTAAGCCTGCTCAGCCCAGTCGGGAGCGAGGTCTTTGAATTTCGACTTGGGATTGGTAACCTCACCGCCGATACGGGCGTAGATAAGGCCACGGTAGCACCAAGTTTTGGCGTCGTCCTTGGTCGACTCGTGCTCGGTGGCAAGGTCGATCTCGGCTTTAGCCTTCTTCAGGTAGTTCTTTTTCAGGTCCTGGATGGCGCTCTGCACATTCAAGGTCTGGGCGCTGGCGCTGAAGGTCAGCGCTACAAGTGCCAGAATCATGCTGACTTTTTTCATTTTTTTATCCTTTTTATTGGTTATTCTTCATTGTTATTAGTACTCTCTTCTGCGGTATTATTGCTTTCGGGCTGCAGATTTTCTGTATTTTCCAAAGCCTCGGGATTCGGGGTTTCCTCCTCGGTGTCGTCGGTAGGCACCTTGGTGATGGAGGCGATATAGTCCTTGCCGCGCAAGTCGATGAGTTTCACGCCTTGGGTGGCGCGACCGAGCACACGCAGGTCGGCAACCTTCATGCGGATGGTAACACCCGAACGGTTGATAATCATCAGGTCGTGCTCGTCGGTTACGTTCGTAACGGCCACCAGCGGACCGGTCTTCTCGGTGATCTGCATGGCTTTCACACCCTTGCCTCCGCGGTGGACGGTGGCGCGGTAGTCTTTCAGCTCCGAACGCTTACCGTAGCCGTGCTCGGTAACCACCAGCAGGTTCTCGTTCTCGCTAGGCAGGCAGAGCATCTCGATGGCGGCATCGTCCTCGCCGTCGAGGTCCATACCCTTCACGCCGCTGGCTCCACGACCCATAGCGCGGAACTCGCTCTCGGGGCATATCATCACCTTGCCCTTCTTCGATGCGATGAGCATATAGCTCTCGCCGTCGGTGAGGCAGGCGGTGAGCAGTTCGTCGCCCTCGCGGATACCGATGGCGATGATACCGTTGGTACGCGGACGCGAGTAGGCTTCGAGGGTGGTCTTCTTCACGATACCGTTCTTGGTGCACATCACGATATAGTGTCCTCCGACATATTCGGCGTCGCTCAGGGTCTCCACGTTGACGTAGGCTTTCACCTTGTCGTCGGGCTCGATATTGATGCAGTTGAGTATCGGGCGGCCCTTGGTGTTCTTCTCCCCTTCGGGCACCTCGAAGGCGCGCATCCAGTAGCAGCGGCCCTTCTCGGTGAAGAAGAGCAGATAGTTGTGGTTGGTGCAGGTGAAGATATGCTCCACGAAGTCCTCGCTACGCACAGCGCTTCCCTTTGCGCCCACACCACCGCGGCTCTGTGTGCGGTATTCCACCAGCGGGGTGCGCTTGATATATCCCTTGTGCGAGATGGTGATAACCACCTGCTCGTCGGGGATGGTGTCCTCGATGCGGAAGTTGGCGGCATCGTACTTGATGGCCGTGCGGCGCTCGTCGCCGTATTTGTCGCGCAGATCGAGCAGCTCCTGCTTGATGACCTCCATCAGCACCGAGTGGTTGCCGAGGATCTCCTTGCAGCGCTCGATGAAGCGCATCTTCTCGTCGTATTCGTCCTGCAGCTTCTGGTGGTTCATATTGGTAAGCTGTGCCAGACGCATGTCGACGATGGCGCGTGCCTGCAGGTCGCTGAACTGGTAGCGGTCCATCAGCCCCTGACGGGCATCGTCGGGGGTCTTGCTGGCGCGAATCAGGGCCACAATCTCGTCGATGATGTCGATAGCGCGGAGCAGACCTTCGAGGATATGGGCGCGCTTCTCGGCTTCGGCCATCTCGAACCGGGTGCGGCGGGTAACCACCTCTTCGCGATGCTCGACAAAATATTTGATGAGGTCCTTGAGGTTCAGCAGCTGGGGACGGCCGTGCACCAAGGCGATATTGTTCACCGCGAAGCTCGACTGCAGCTCGGTGAGCTGGAAGAGCTTGTTCAGGATCACGTTGGGCACCACGTCGTTGCGCAGCACGTAAACCACGCGGATACCGTCCTTGTCGCTCTCGTCGCGGATGTCGAGTATACCCTCGATCTTGCCTTCCTTCACCAGGTTGGCCGTCTTCTTGATCATCTCGCTCTTGTTCACGCCGTAGGGGATGGTGGTGGCCACGATAACGTTGTGGCCCTTGGCGTCCTCCTCGATGGCGGTGTCGGCACGCAGGATGATGCTTCCGCGGCCGGTGGTGTAGGCTTCGCGCACACCGTTATAGCCGTAGATGGTGCCGCCCAGCGGGAAGTCGGGAGCTTTCACATATTCCATCAAGCCCTCGATGGTGATGTCGGGATTGTCGATATAGGCCATGCAGCCGTTGAGGCACTCGGTGAGGTTGTGGGTCGGCATATTGGTGGCCATACCTACGGCGATACCGTTCGAGCCGTTGACGAGCAGGTTGGGAATCTTGGCGGGGAGCACGCTCGGCTCCTGGCCCTCGTTGTCGTAGGTGGGCACCATATCCACCGTATCCTTGTCGATATCGGCCACCAGCTCGTTGCTTATCTGGCGCAGGCGGGCCTCGGTGTAACGCATGGCTGCCGGCGAGTCGCCGTCGATCGAGCCGAAGTTACCCTGACCGTCGACCAGCGTGTAGCGCATCGACCAGTCCTGAGCCAGACGCACCAATGCGCCATAGATGCTCGAATCGCCATGGGGGTGATACTTACCCATCACGTCGCCCACGATGCGGGCGCTCTTCTTCGTAGGGGTGTTGTAGAGGATACCGTTCTCGTTCATCGAGTAGAGGATACGGCGGTGCACAGGCTTGAAGCCGTCGCGCACATCAGGCAGAGCTCTCGCCACGATGACCGACATAGCATAGTCGATATAGGCCGACTTCATCGTCTGCTCTATATCCACGCGAGTGATTTTTTCGTTCTCAGAAACCATCGGTTTTTATAATATTTATTTGTATTCTAATATATTATACATTTCACCCTCTTGGGGCTTAAAATACAAAGATACAAAAAAATCTCCATCCCGCCAACCGAAAAATAAAAAATTATCAACAATCGGGTCCTTTTTCCCACCATTCCGCCACCATATATCTATCCTACAGCTACCATACTTCGACGATAGTTCAACGATACATCGACGATAAATCATCGTTGATATATCGTCGAACCATTGTAGCACTTTCGTCGTACTGTCGGTGCTATTAGGGAGCCGATAGGCTACAAATCCATCGGCGAAGCGAGGTCGATACCGACTTTTACGCCAATCTTCACAAGGCGCATGGAGGAGCCGCCGGCAGTAGCGAAGGAGAAGCAAGGCAATGATTTGCTTTGCTTCACGTGATGTTTCTTGACAATTTATTTCTGCAAATTTACACTTTTTTTTCAATCATGCAAATATTTAACATAACAGTGGGTAGTTGGTGGCGGATGGTGGGGGGCAGCGGTTCGGGTGCGTTCCAGAGTCACCAACCAAAAGATTATTTTATCAAAAACATCGCTTCAACTTGTGATGTATTACTCAAGAAATCGATGAGTAGGAGAATGGTAAGAGAGGAGTAAGAGAGGAGTAAGAGTTGGTGTATCTTTATTGCTGTGTATTAGCGGGTTACAAAAGAGGTAAAATGGGGGTGATTTTCGGTTTTGTAAAAAAAAGAATCCCGGCGCATATTGCGTCGGGATTGTTATCGTAAGAAGATAGTCGGCTGGCAGTTAAGCGTCTGCTATCCTCTACCAACTAACCACTCAACACTATCAGGCCATATTCACTCCGTGTTCATGGCTGGCGCTCGGCCTCGAGAACAAGCTTTCGGGCGCTCGCTTACGCCATGTTCTCTCCGTGTTCATGGCTGGCGCTCGGCCTCGAGAGTAAACTTTCGGGCGCTCGCTTACGCCATATTATGGAACACGTTGACGACGTCGTCGTCGTTCTCGAGGCGTTCGAGGAGACCGTTGACGTCCTCCTGCTCCTCTTCGGAGAGCTCGCGGGTGGTGAGCGGGATGCGCTCGAACTTGAAGCTCTTGATTTCAAGACCCTTGTCCTCGAGGAACTTGCTGATGGGGCCATAGTTGGCGAAGTCGGCATAGATGAGGATCTCGTCTTCGTCGCGGAACACCTCGTCGATGTCGCAGTCGATAAGCTCCAGCTCCAGCTCGTCCATGTCGATGTCGTCTCGCCAGGCCACGACGAACGAGCACTTGCGTTCGAAGAGGAAGTCGTTCATTCCCATGGTGCCCAGTTCGCCTTTTCCGCGCACGAAGGCGGCACGCAGGTTGGCGACGGTGCGGGTGGGGTTGTCGGTGGCGGTCTCCACCACGATGGCGACGCCGTGGGGTCCTTTGCCGTCGTAGACCACCTCCTTGTAGGCCGAGCGGTCTTTCTCGGTGGCGCGTTTGATGGCGCGTTCGACGTTTTCCTTGGGCATCGACTCGCTCTTGGCGGTCTGCATCAGCAGGCGCAGACGCAGGTTCGACGACGGGTCGGGACCTCCGGCCAGCACGGCCAGCTCGATTTCCTTGCCGATCTTGGTGAAGGTGCGGGCCATGTGACCCCAACGTTTCAGTTTTCTAGCTTTTCGGTATTCAAATGCTCTACCCATAGTTTTATTTCTTTTAGATTGTTATTCTTTTTTATTTCTCAATCAGATTGTAAAAGATTATATTGCGTCAGCTTTTCTTTTATGTTCTTTTACAATCTGATTGAGATATTAGTTTAATTTTTTCCGCAGATAGTCGGTGCAGTCTTCGAAGGTTTTGAAGGTGTGGTCTTCGGGGACGACGCCGGGGATGACCTTGTGGGTCTGCAGCATATACATGGGCTGGGGTTGGATGATGGTCATAAGCACCTCGACGCCACGGTCCTGGAGGTCCTTGATGGCTTCCTCCATAGCGTAGAGGCCGCTCTGATCCATGAAGCTCACAAGTCGCATGCGGATGATGACTATTTTTGCGCTCTCGGGTACGGTCTGCATCACCTCCTTGAACTTGTTGATGGTACCGAAGAAGATGGGGCCGTTCAAGCGCTGGACATATATCTTGTGTGCCACCGTGTCGGGCATGCCGCCCTCGTCGCCCCAGGGGCTCTCCTTGTCGAAGTTGGTGAGTTCCTGACTGCTGTAACCACCCTCGACAAGGTCGGAGGCTCGCTTCATAAAGAGGACGCAGGCGATGACCATACCGATACCGACAGCGGTGAGGAGGTCGACAAAGACGGTAACGAGGAACACCACGACGAGCACCACGGCATCGGCACGCGGAATCTTGGGCAGATCCTTGAAACCTTTGAAGTCGATGATACCCCAGCCGACGGTGATAAGGATACCGGCCAGCACCGAAAGGGGCACATACTGCACCACGGAACCCAGGCCGAGCATGATGGCCAGCAGCAGTAGGGCGTGCACCATGCCTGAGAGCTGGGTGCGGCCGCCGCTCTTGACGTTGACCACGGTGCGCATGGTGGCACCGGCACCGGGCAGGCCGCAGAAGAGACCGGCGACGGCGTTGCCTATACCCTGCCCTATCAGCTCGCGGTTGGAGTTATGCTTGGTCTTGGTGATATTGTCGGCCACCACAGAAGTGAGCAGCGTGTCGATACTGCCCAAACCAGCAAGCGTGAGACCTGGAATGAGAGCGGCAACAAGCACTGCACCCCAGTTGATACCGGCCAGCGTTACTCCCTCTTTGGCAAAGAAGGGCATCGGAAGACCCGACGGGATGGCGCCGATGGTGGCGAAGCTGCCCTTCTCGAGGAAGAGCGACACGACGGTCATCACGATGAGGGCCACCAGCGTGGACGGCACCTTCTTGGTGAGCAGCGGGAAAAGATAGATGATGGCCACCGTACCGAGACCGAGGAGCAGAGCCGTAAGGTTGGTCTGACCGAAGGCCTCGGGCAGGCCAGCCAGTAGGCTGATCATCGAGCCACCCTTGCTCTGACCGACAAGCGGGTAGAGCTGCTGAAGGATGATGATAACGCCGATACCGCTCATAAAGCCGCTCAACACGGGATACGGGATATAACGCACGTACTTGCCCAGTTTGATGATGCCGAAAAGAATCTGGAACAGGCCGCAGAATATGGCTGCGAGGGCCATTGAGAGCATCACCTCGGAGAGGCTGCCGTTGGAGGCGGTCCACGCACCCGACACGAGGGTGGCGGTAACCACCGTCATGGGTCCCGTGGGGCCACTAATCTGGCTGTGGGTGCCACCGAAGAGGGCGGCAAAGAATCCGAGGAGCATAGCTCCGGTGAGGCCCACATAGGCGCCCATGGAGGCTGCCTGAGGGTCGCTCACGCCACTGAACGCCTGTATGCCGAAGGCCAGTGCCAGCGGCAATGCCACGATACCGGCGGTTACACCGCCGAACAAATCGCCTTTGATGTTGGAGAATAGTTTCACGGTTTAAGGTTTAAGGTTTAAGGTTTAAAGTTTAAAGTTGGATTAATCTATATATGATTTACGGAGACCTGACAATATTCTTGCAACTTGCGAGAATTGAGGTCTAAGGTTATTCAATTCTTCTTCTGTAATATAACCCAAGTCTTGGGCTATTTGCAATTCACTGAACGATTCGGTTAAAGAGCCAAAGGCAATCTCTATGAAATGTGCTTTTTCTTTATTTGAATTTCTTCCACATCCTTCGGCAATGTTTGCGGTTATAGACGCAGCTGCACGCTTCACCTGACTTCCTAATGCAAAAAACTCTTCTTTAGGGAATTTTCTTTGCAACTCATATATTCCTTTCACCAATTCACGGGCATTAATATATGCATCCAGTTTTTCAAAAGAAAACGTTACCGTATTATTTTCTGCGTTAGCCATCTTAAACCTTAAACATTAAACCTTAAACAATAATCAATCCAGAGCCCAATACACAAGTGTCACGCTCATTATTCCCAATCCAGCACCGGCAAGCACATCGCCCAGCCAGTGGCGGTTGTTACATATTCGCATGGCTCCCACAGCAATTGCAACGGCATAACCCGCAACTGCAACCCATGGGTATTCCTCGCCGTATTCACGGCGCAGAAGCTCGGCACCTGTGAATGCCACAAAGGTATGGCCACTGGGAAAACTGTTGAACCGGGAGTTGTCGGGCCGCTCGACGCCGATACCGTATTTCAATGCGTTGAGCCACCCGGCGCCGAGGAGGTAACTGCCACCTTCGAGCATCATAACCCTTCCGAGCGAATGGCGGCTGTGGAGTCCGCAGAGGTTCAGCGCTACCGGCGCAATAGCCGGAAGGTACTGTACGTAGTCGTCAGCATAGACACGCGGTAGTCCTGCTGCCACCACATCGTCGCGCAGACTTACAGCCAGACGGTTAGCTTCGGGCTGGAAGGTGAGCAGCGTGCCGGCACCGCCCAAGGCGACGCTCGACACAAGGGGCACCGTTTGCATACTATGTATCCGCAATGCAGTGGTATCTGTCTGCGCCTTGAGCGAACCTGCCAGAAGCACAAGCGGCAGTGCAAGTATTATGAACCGATTATCTTTCAATTCTTAGTTTTCCATCAATCAATACTGGAACCACCTGACAGGTATCCTGCCGTAAGGCGAAGACGATATCCTCCCCTGCCCCGAAACCTTCGAGGCGGTGTACATGGGTGCAACGCTGACAATACCGGTAGGGGTCGTCCTTAGCCACTTGCCACATGGCAAGCGCCATCTGTGCCGCATCGCCGTGAGGAGTGGCCACGTCGGTGAGACGTTCAATCAGAGCACCGGCCATCAGGGTGTCTTCGATGCAGAAGTCGTTCTGCCAGCCGCTGCAAAGGAGCACCGTGTCGCTTCGGTCCCTACGAAACCGTTCGGCGAATGCAGTAAGGTTGGCGAACGAGCCGACAAATGTCCTGTCGGCGTCGGCACCACGGAGGATACACACAGTGCCGTTGGTAGTGCTATAAGCCAGCTTTATGCCGCTCATATCACAGCGCAGATACTCGGTAGGTGAATTGCCGTAGTCCGACCCCGGTAGTTTCTTCCCACCCCGTTCGGCAGCGATAGCGTAGCCCTCGGTGCGATAGGGTTCCAATGCTTCAAGACTGTCGAGCGGCACCACTTCGCTGCAGCCCGCCTGAAAGGCGGCACACACAGCCGTAGTGGCACGCAACACATCGATGGCCACCGTCGTATGGCCTGAGGTAATGGTACGGAAAGGATAAATCGCCGGCGTGAGTGATACTTCAATTCTCATTGCTGGTCTCTATCTGTTCGGTAGTGAACATCTCCACACTTCCGTCGCGCTGTATGCGAAGGTAGAAGAATTCGGGATGCGACGGAACATACCGTTCGGCATCATAGATGCGGGCGCGCTCGCCGCTGGGCAGATCGCGTAGCACATACTGGTTGGTGATTTCCACCAGGCGGCACCGCTGGGCGGTCTCAAGGTCGCAACCATACTGCTCGGCAAAGCGCAAATCGTCGGCCAACGGTTTGGGATTACCCTTGTGGTCGGTATGCAGGAACTTGGTGGAATTGACCCACACATGCATCAGCTCGTTGCCCGAATGGGTGGAGCGCAGCAGGTATTCTATCTCGGCAGTCCACGAGTTGTTGGTCTGCTTCCAGCTTATAAGGTCGATGAAGAGGATGGCGTCGACACCCAAGTCGGTACTGTAGTCGCTGATATTGTCGTTGCGCAACTGCTTACCGGTACGGGTCTCGGTGGCTGCAATCTGGGCCGAAGCCAATGGACCGAGCACATAGTAGCCCATATCGGTCAGAGGGTCGGCAGCGGTGAGGTAGAGCTGCTTGGCGGCGATGGATATGGAGGAGTTGTATACCGAATCCTTCTTCTCGCGCACCGCCTTATGCTGGCTACGGTCGTTGACGGGAGCCACATATATGGTGGCGGGACGCTCGGAGTAGACGTCCTTGTATTGCTCCAGTCGCTTCTGTCCGTTACAGGCGGTGAGGAGCACCGCGGCGACAAGCAGGTATAATGTCTTTCTCATCATTTCTTCCCTCCTTTCTTGGCATTCTTGGCGGCCTCGCGCTGCAGCTGCTGCTGTTTCTTCTTCTCCTTGGCGGCCTGCTTCTTGGCTTTCTCGGCCTGCTTCTTGGCCTTCTCTTTCTCCTTCTTGGCCTTCTTCTTGTCGGCCTGAGCCTGCTTGCGAGCCTTTATTTTGGCCTGCTTAGCGGCAGCCATCGAATCCTGGGCGGCCTGCTTCATGCGGGCCTCACGGTTCTGCTGCTCTTCGAGGAGTATACGCTTCTGGTTGGCGGTGAGACGCATTGTGTGTTCCACCGAGTCGACGGGTGTCTGCATGGCCACACTTACCGTGTCGGTACTGTCGATTACCGAAGCAATCGGCGGCAGCGGACGCAGGGCGGTCAGCGAGTCGTAGGCCCACGCGGCCAGACGGGTGCGGTCGGCGGTGTCGTGCATATACATGCCGCCACCGGCGATGGTGCAACCCGGCAGCAGGCGCTGGGTGATGCGGTTCACCATACCGAGGCTCTGCGGGAAAGCCTTCACCTCGACGTTGAGCATGCGGCAGGCCTCCTCGTTATGCCCCATAAGAGCCAGCGCCACACCATAGTCGGCATACATACCGGGGTGTAGCGTGTCGGCCTTCACGGCGGCGTTGATATTGTCGGCATAGGCCGAAGCCAGCGTGTAGAGCGAGCCATAGGTGGGATCGGTCTGGTAGGCCAGCATCGCCTCGCGCGGCTGACCTATGTAGCGGCCCGAACATCCTGCCAACAGGAGGGCCGCAAGGGCAATATAGTTTATCTTCTTCATCTTCGTCGTTCAATTAAAAAAAAGCGTGGGGCCTGTAAGCCGGGTTCTGTCGTGTCCTATCATTAATCTAGGGTTGCTGTCGCCAGCAATCTCAATCAACCTACCCCCCAGTCAAACAAGCGAGCCGGCTTGTTGTCTTGCGACCGACTGGTATACATGGTCTTTCAGCCCATGAGGCTTGCCATCGTGCCCGTCACCGGGACACGTCGTGGGCTCTTACCCCGCGTTTTCACCCTTACCCCTTAGGATCTGTAACACCTCTTGGGGCGGTTTGTTTTCTGTGGCGCTCTCTGTCACTTTCCCGCACCGGGTAAACCCGTTCACTCCCATTCGGTCGTGTTCGGAAAAGTGCCTTCCCGTTAGGAAGCATGGTGGCTCGTGCTGCCCGGACTTTCCTCTCGGCATTGCTGCCCAGCGATAGGATAGCCCCCGCGCTCTCTCTTTTCGGGTGCAAAGATACGACATTTTTTTTAATTACGCGTGCAAACAATATTGCGAGAAGGGCCAGCCGACACCTTATCAACTGACCCTCCGATAGTTATACCAACTACAAATATCCTATCGCAATACCGTTACGGTGCCCCGTTCCTGACGCGGATTGCCGTCGGTGTCGCGGAATGTGGCCACCCACACGTAAGCACCCTGCGGCACCCGTTCGCCTCCGCTCATCGTGCCGTTCCACTCGAACATTGGGTCGGTGGTGATATATATACGGCGACCGCTACGGTTGTAGATATGCAGATGGAAGTCGGTGATTGTCGACGTGGCCTTAATTGAGAAGTTGCGGTTCTCGTCCAGTTCGCCGTCGGGAATAATCACATTCGGAGCCCAGATGACGTTGTCGAAATGCGGCACAGGCTGTCCGGCCTTTGCATTCACTCCGTCGGGCGTAGGCTCTGTGGCGGTGGGGATATCGACCACTTCTGTCGGCATCTGGTCCACCTGCATAATGCTGCTACCCATGCTGACGGTCTGGCTTTCGGCCGACTTCTCGTCAAGCGGCTGCACCACAGGCGTGCCTTGCGGCAACATGGCGGCCAACCAGGCACGATCCTCATCCGTTATGGATGTGTCGATTGGCATAACGGTAGTGGTTTTGACAATCTGCTCGGTGGCTTCCACCTTCACGTCGGCAACCATCGGTTCGGCAATCGCTATGGTCTCGTTCACCGCAGGTTGCACTGTAGCGACGGCCACCTCTTCGGCAACCGGTTTGGGCCACATCAGCACGGCCGCAGTACCCACCACAGCAGCAACGCCAAGCACGGCGCCGCCCATTCTCAGCGCGCGACGCAGCGCCAGCTTGCGCTGTATCTTTTCGAACAGCCCATTTTCGGGCATCTCACGATAGTCTTTCAAATCCATATTTCTAGTTTCTCTTTTTTTTCGTTTCTCATTTCCGGAATCCTTCGAGCAATTCCTTCAGACGGCCTCTGGCCCTATGTAGCGCCACCCTCACGGCCTGGTTATTACTTTTGAGGCGTTGAGCGGCCTCGTCGAGCGTGTAGCCCTCCACATCGCAGAGGTTGAACACCGCCCTCATCAACGGAGGCAACTGCTGCACGGCCTTCACCACTTCTTCCATTGTAAACGGGTCGGTCTCCACTGCCGGCACCTCAATCCCGCTCTCTTCCATCGACACCGTCCGGCCCCTTCGACGAAGGCGATCCAGACAGGTGTTCATCACAATCCGATACACCCACGCACCCAGATTATCACCCTCTTTTAACGAGCCGATACGCTCAAACACCTTGACGAACACATCCTGCACCATATCCTGCGCCTCGTCGCGGTCGGAAGCGAATCGCATGCACACTCCTGTTACCATCGGCGCCATCTCGTCGTAGAGAGCCCGTTGGGCCTTCGCGTCGCGACGGCGACATCCCTTCACCAACTGTGCATAATCCATGCTCATTTTGTATATATAGACGCACAAAGGCGCAAAATGTTACATCCGACTTAAACTTTTTTTACAACTATCACTCTATCAGCCTCGACGCGGAAAGAAATTTCCACATCGGCAAACGGCATAGTGTACACTCTTTGAGGGTCGTGCTGATAACTCGGTCGCGGGTCGAGAGCAAGAGCGGCGAAAAGAGCCTCCCGCTCGCTAGGTTTCATCGCAGCAGTTAACCCTTCGGGGTCCTCCACCTTGAGGTGCGCTTCGGGTGCCGACGGAGCGAAACCTCCGCGTGCATCGGGATGGCTGTCGGCATAAGGCACATAAGGCTTGATATCGAAAATCGGCGTACCGTCCACAAGGTCGGCCCCTTCCACATAAAGCACGGGGCCCAATTCGGCATCCGTCTCCACCTTCGTAAGCCTCACCGACGACAAGCCTATAGCGTTGGGCCGGAAAGGGCTTCGAGAAGCGAACACCCCCACCCTGCGGTTTCCGCCCAATCGCGGCGGACGCACTGTGGGCGACCATTCCGACCGTTCGGCCAGATGGAACTGCCAGATAAGCCACACATAGTCGAACTCCTCCAATCCCCGAACCGCTTCAGGCACACGGAACTGCGGCTCGAACACCACCCTCGCCGGCATATCCACCAATCCCGCCTGTCGCGGAACCCCGAACTTCGACGGGAACAAACTTTCAATATGCGCAATCTGTATCATTCAAGTTTATTAAGGTATGATTCTCTATAACACTTCTTAGACAATGCTTTTGCATTCGCCTCATCCCATTGCTCTGTTCTCCACGATCCATCCGAATCCGGCACAGGATCCGCACATTTACCCTCAAGAATACAATCTATTGTATTTCTTATGGTTTCCAAACATTTGTCTGTATGCATTACAATTTGTTGCTCCGTAAATCTAATAACTTCCCATCGGTTGGAGGTAAGATATTTATTTCTATAGTCGTCCATCCCGATGCAATGGATTGGTTGCCTTGTGTCTAATGCATACGGTTCATCAATCTCAATGTCCAAGTACAGGTTACTTATAAAGACAGCAATATCCGGATAAAAGTACTTGGGGTGCTCCAACAAATCTAAATTCAAACCACCATACTTTCTGTAAATATAAATCTTTTTGTTGTTATACACTTCTCCACCAACACTTTCCATCATCTCTTTAAGTTTATTATAAAACCAAATCTCGCACATTCCCTTTTTTGCACTTTCAAACTCGTCGCAATTTTCATTCTCTGCCGGACGACGATTGGTCAATATGTTTTGAATCCGGTGTTTCCGTTCTATTCTTTTCTGCTCATTTGTTTCCAACCCATGGATTGTTCTTTCCCATTTGAGATACTTTATCCGATAACCCCATGTACAATCATAAATTGTTGATAGACAACCCCAACTCAAAAACAGACAGATTAAACTTAATACAGAAAAGAAAACACCACCTATAATAGAGCCAATTCCAAAAGCCTTTATCGTACCAACTATGAAATATACTAGAAGAGCAACACCTGCAATCAAAACAACGTAAACATAAGGCTTTAATGTACTTTTTTTAGGTGCAGGAGGGTGTCCTAGAATATATCTCAATTCATTGGACAAACTTATGATTGGATATTTCTTCACCATGATATTCAGTTAATCAAGCCATCAAAACACGATTTGTATATTAAATGCAAAAGTACGAAGAAAAAACAAAACAGCAAAATAATATTTAACCTGCGATTACCTCCATCGTCCCATCTTGGTATAATGGTACCAAACTACCACCTATCTGCCACCATATAACTCCCATATAACTCCCACACTTCGACGATACTTCAACGACACATCAACGATAGTTCGACGATATAGCATCGTTGATGTGTCGTAAAAGTATTGTTGTACTTTCGTTGAAAAGTCGGAGTTATATGGGTGTTGATAGGTAGTTGTTAGGTAGCAGACATGGAGTTGCGCCGATATAAAAACTAGCGGCGAGCCCAGAACTGCTTAAAGTCCTCATAGTTCTTTACCAAGAGGTTAGGTGTATCAAGGCCGTAGGGGCAATGCTCGACGCAATGGTTGCAATGGAGGCAGCCATCGATTTTCTCCATCTCGTGGAGCCACTCCTCGGTAAGATAGACGCTATGGGGCGCACGACGCAGGAAGAGCGACATGCGGTTGCAGTCCTGTATCTGAATGCCCGCCGGACAAGGCTGACAATATCCGCAACCGCGACAGAACTCGCCGCTCAACTCACGTCGGTCTTTGTCGATAACAGCCTGCATCTCTGGCGTGAGCATAGGTGGATTGTCCTGATAGGAAAGCCATTCGTCGAGCTCGCTCTCACGCTGGATTCCCCAGATAGGGGCCACATGATCATACTGCGCCAACCAGGCGTAAGCAATGGCCGAATGGGTGATAAGTCCGCCGCTGAGCCCCTTCATGGCGATGAAGCCCATATTGGCCTTACGTGTCTGCTCAACTATCTCGATATCAGCATCGGAAGCAAGATAGCTGAATGGATATTGGAGGGTCTCGTAAAGGCCGCTCTCGATGGCTTCGTGGGCCACAAACTGACGATGGTTGGTGATTCCGATATGCAGCACTTTCCCTTGATGCACAGCATCCTGCATAGCTTCAAAGAGGCCGCTTCCGTCGCCCGGTTTGGGACAGAAGGCGGGGTTGTGGAACTGGTATAGGTCGACATAGTCGGTCTGCAGCAAGCGCAAGCTAGTCTCCAAATCGCGCCAAAAACCTTCGGCGGTAGTAGCTCCGGTCTTGGTGCTGATTATCACCTCCTTGCGGCGACCCTTAAGAGCTACGCCAAGTTTCTCCTCGCTGTCGGTATAGAAACGGGCGGTATCGAAATAGTACATCCCGCCATCGAGGGCGCGACGAACAAGGCGGACGGTGTCGTCTATCGGGATACGTTGTATGGGGAGAGCCCCGAATCCGTTGCGCGGCACCACAAGGCCGCTTCGTCCTAATGTTATCTTCTGCATATTATAGTGTTCAATTTTTAGGGTCGTTGTTTAATGCGTCAGCGATGAGAAATATGCTGCCGGTAACAAGCACAAGGTCGTCTTCGGAAGCAGCCTTCCGCGCAGCAGCAATAGCCTCTTTTACATTCATATAACCATCACCGATTATACCAATGCTTGATGCCGCTTTCGTAAGGTCTCCGACCGGCAAACCGCGCGGAACCGAGGGCTGGGAGAAGTACCATGTTAGTTGGGAATTGAGGGTTGAAAGTTGAGAA
>JAEEGL010966714.1_pt1 | contig 29380 bp, 15 predicted proteins | sample 9134231 | NCBI WGS metagenome assembly JAEEGL01 (sample SAMN16246548, study PRJNA631951) | gut metagenome | biome: gut microbiome; feature: rumen; material: fiber-attached | host: Bos | place: Iran: Karaj | collected 2018-10 | reverse complement strand
TCTAATCAAAATTCTAATCAATCATTTAATGATTTAACAAATGATACTTCTAAATTTTATGATATGAAAGAAAAAAATAATTCAATATCAAATCCTTTTGAAAATGAAAATTCTAATTTGAATAATTTATCAATTAGAAAAAATTCAATTAGTTTAAGTAATAATTATTCTTTTTATATGCAACAACCTCAAGTTTCACAATATAATAATAATAGTAATAACAACACTAATAATTTAATAAATATTCAACAATATCCACTTCAATTTGAAAGTACATCATCAATTTCAGAAGATACTATGAGTAATAATAATTGGATAAATATTCCATTAATAATGAATCAACCATATAATTCAAATTTATTATATTTTGGTGTTAATTCAGGAAATAATTACTCAAATATTAATAATAATTTCGTTAATAATACAATGAATAATTTTATGAACAATTGCTTTTTAGATAATATTAATATGATTGATAATGATAATTTAAAAAATGAAATATCAAATGATTACACAATTGATATTAATAATATAATAAATGGAAAAGAAAGAAGAACTTCAATAAAAATAAATTATATACCAATAAAATATAAAAGTGAAGATTTAATAAAAGAAATAGACTCAAAATTAGGATTAAATTCAGAAAATAAAAATTATGATTTATTCTATTTACCAATGAGTTATTATAATACTCGTAATTTTGGATATGCATTTTTAAATTTTATAGATCCATTATGTATAATAGACTTTTATAATAAATTTCAAAAATTTAAATGGAAAAAAAATAATAAAGGTTGTCAAGTTACTTATGCAAAATATCAAGGAAAAGAAGAATTTTCTGAACATTTATTACCTAATTCAGGAGAAGCAAAAAAACCAATTTATTTTGATATAAATAAATCGAATTTAAGAATTAAAATACCTAAAAAATATATGTATGATGTTAGAAAAGGAAGAAAAGATGCTATTAATTATATAGATTTTGTTGATAAATAGTTGTTTATATATGAGTAATATTATGTTTACTTACTCTGAAATTTATTATTATAATAATGTTTACAAATATATTAATTTTTTTCTTTATTTTGGATAATTGTTAGAGTAAGTAAATATAATTTATTTATTTATATATTTTCCACTTTTTTGTTTTTAAAACAAACATTTTTATTTAAAACCAAATTTATCAAATAAAAAAATTAAAAAAGTATATTTATTTAAATTTTTTTTTTATTTATTTTTTTAATTGGGAGTTTTTTAAACATTTTATGTAAAGCAAAAGAATAAAGCATATATCTTGCTTTATTTAAATTACTTTTTTTTAAAGGAGAAATTAATTTTTTTATTATTAAATATTTTTTTATTGAACCACAATCCTTTATTTCTTTAATTGTTAACATTTTCATATTTTTTTCATGTTTCTTTGAACTCATATGTATTTCAAAATCTTTATTTGAATATAATTTTTTTTGACAAATATCACAAAATTTATATTCAATTGATTTATTTTTTTCTTGCTTATCCTTTTTTTTATTCTTTTTTTCATTTTGTTTTTTTTTATTATCAATTTTTGCTTGTACAATACTTTCTGTTATATCTTTTTTATTTTCTTCAAATTCATCTGCATTAAGAATATAATTTTTAAACCTTTTAATCATTAATTTTTCTTTAAAATATAAAAAAAAATAATAATAAAAAATAAAGAATTATAAACTTTAAAATTTAATAATCAAATTAAAAAAAAATAAAACTAAAAGATTAAAAAGAAAAAATAAAAAAAACATAAAAAAATAAAATATAAAACTCAAAAAAAAAAAAAATGAGTACATACAGAATAGAACAACCAATACCAAAAAACATAAACTCCTACATTTTAGAATCAGAAATAGAAAAATGTTCCTTTGGTTCAGTATACACAGCAACACATAAATACACAGAAGAAAAAGTAGCAATAAAAATCTTATCAAAAATTCAACTTCAAAGAAATATAACAGAAATAAATTTAATAAACAATGAAATATCAATATTAAAAATATTAAATCACAAAAATATATTAAAATTATATGAAGTCTTAGAATCAGATTCATATATTTTCATAGTAATGGAACATTGTTCAGGAAAAGGATTATTTGATGAAATAATAAAGAAAAAAAATTTAAATGAAAAAGAAGCTTTAATAATATTTCATCAATTAATAGATACAATGATATATCTTCATAATATGAATATATGTCATAGAGATATAAAACCAGAAAATATATTATTTGATAAAAATAATGAAATAAAATTAATTGATTTTGGTTTTAGTTTTTGTTATGGTAATCAAAATTTAAAAATAAATGATGACTTTGGTACTCCTTCATATGCTTGTCCAGAAATGCATAAAGGAGAAAAATATATTCCTGAATTAGCTGATGTTTGGTCTTGTGGTGTTCTATTATATACTATGGTTAGTGGTTATTTACCTTTTAGTGAAGAAGATGATTTTTTAAATGGAGAATTAATCATTAAAGGACAATTTGATATGCCTAATTCTTTTAGTGTACAATTAAAAGATTTAATTAAACATATGATTGAACCTAATCCTAAAAAAAGATTTAGATTTATTGATATTATTGTTAGTGATTGGTTTACTTTAAATAATGATTATAATTTAATTGGTGGTATTAATATTTTTCAAATTAATTTTCCTATTGATGAAAATTTACTTAATTTATGTAATGCTTATGGTTATGATAAAGAAGTTATTAGAAATGGTTTAAAGGAAAATAAATATGATTCTAATACTGCAATTTATAGAATTTTATTAAAAAAAATTAAAAATATTGGTATTGAATCTATTAGTGATTTATATTCTAATCAATTTAAAAATTATATTAATAATACTGATAATTGGTTTGAAGATATTGAAAGAATTAAAAAAGTTAAAGAATATTATATTAAAGAAGAAAAAAGATTTAATTTAGTAGAAAAACAAAAAAATGATTTTATACAAAAACAAGAAGAAGCTCTTCGTATTTTAGATACTGTACAAGAAAAATATGAAGAATTTAAAAGAATTGAAGAAGAAAAAATTATGAAATTAATTGAAGAAGAAGAAAAAAAAAAGGAAATGGAGAATGCTGCAAATGCAAATATGAATCAAAATAATAATAAAATTTTAATAGATTCTCCTATTTCTAATCAGAATTATTCTAATTCTCCTAATTCAAGAATAACTGAACATGAAAAAGAAAGTGAAAATAGTGAAAGTGATAGTAATAGTTATTCTAGTTCTGTTACACCCTATACTCCTATTAGTATTAAATATGATAATCCTTGTTCTCCTGAAAGATTTTCTTTAAATAAAAAAAATATTATGAAAAGTGTCAAAAATTTACATAAACAATCTATTTTTAAAGATAATTCTAATAAAGTTTCTAATTTTTCTTTTATAAATCTTGAAGATGAAAAAGAATTTAATATTCATGAAATTGAAAATTCTGATATTTTGAAGACTCCTATTCATCAATTGAAAAAAATTCAATCTAATACAATTATTACTAAGGATTTGAAAAAAAAAATATTAACTGAATTACAAAATAATAATAATAACAATAATAATAATAATAATATTAATAATAATGTTAATAATGAATATAATAAAAAAGAATATGAATTATTGGCAAATGCAATTGAAAGATTTAAATTAAATAGAGAGAAAGAAAATGAAATTATTAGAAAAGAATCTGATAATAAGAAGATAGAAAATAATAATAATTCTGATAATGAAAAAGAACAAAAAAAATATATTTCAAATGGAAAAATTAGTGATAAAAATGAAAATAAAGATAATAATAATATAAATAATAATTCAAATGAAAATTCAATTAATAGCAATAATAATAATTTAAATATTAATAATGAAAAAGACAAAAATGAAAATAAAAACAATAAAGAAAATAATGATAATAATGATAATAATAGTAATGAAGATGATGATGATGATTTAAATAGTTTTAATGAAAGTGATATTGATTTAAGAGACTTTACACCAAATATTAAATATAATTTAAAAAAGAATGATGAAAATGAATTAAATGAAAATAAAAACAATGTTCAAATAAATACTAATTCATATACAAAAAAAAGACCTACTGGTTTACAAATACTTGATTTAATTGATACTAGAATGACAGAAAGAAAAAAAAGAAAAGAAGAGAAAGAAAATGAAGAAAATCAAAATGAAGAAAAAGAAAAAGTTGATATTAAAAAAATACCAAAACTTCAATTAAAAAAATCTAAAAATGAATTTAATCCAGTTGGTTTAAAAGAAAGAAAAAAATTACAACTTTATAATTTTGATTTACCAAAAAGAGAAAATGATGTATTTTATTCTTTAACAGAAAGAATTATAGATGTGAAAAGTAAAAAATCAGAAGAAGAAAATAGAAAATTAATAGAAGAAATTGAGAAACAAGAAAAAATAAATCAACAATTAAAATTTGAAACTGAAATGTTACTTCAAAGAGTAGTTAGAGGAAATGAAAAAATAAAGAAATTAAAAGAAAAAAAGAAATTAGAAAATCAAATAGAAAATAAAAAAAATATACCAAATATAAATTCAAATACAAATATAAATACAAATAGAAATATAAATACAAATTTAAATACAAATATTGATGATAATAATAAATTATTCAAGAAAAAAAATTCAAATGAATCAACTTCAATTCATTTTCCTAAAAGAAGTTATAATTTTGATGTTAGTTCTGAAGATTATTTAGTACTTTTAGAAATTAAAAAAGAAAGAAAGAAACAAGAAAAAATGTTAAGAGAAAATAAAAGACAATTAGAAACTTTGAAGAATTTACAAGATACTAATAGTAGAGTTAATACTTTAAAAAAGAAAAAGAAAAAAAGAGTTCATTTTAAAACTGTTTCATTTATTAATACTGAACCTTCACAAGATATTGAAAATGTTTTAAATAACAATAATGGTAAAAATGAGGATATTAAATTGAATAAAAATAAAAAAGATGATAAAATAGAAAGTAATACTAAGGTAATTAATAAAAATGAAAGTAACAATAAAATAAAAAAATATAAAAGTAATTTAAAAAGTACAAAAACTGAAAAAAAAAATAATAATAATTCAAATAAAAATGAAAATAAAAATAATAATAATTCAAATAAAAATGAAAATAAAAATAATAATAATTCAAATAAAAATGAAAATAAAAATAATATAATATCAAATAAAAATGAAAATAAAAATAATATAATATCAAATAAAAATGAAAATAAAAATAATAATAATTCAAATAAAAATGAAAATAAAAATGATACCATTTCAAATAAAACTGAAAATAAAAATAATAATAATTCAAATAAAAATGAAAATAAAAATAATACCATTTCAAATAAAACTGAAAATAAAAATAATATTAATTCAAATAAAAATGAAAATAAAAATAATATAATTTCAAATAAAACTGAAAAGAAAAATATTAATTCAGATAAAACCCAAATAAATAATTCTATTAATGTTAAAATAAATAATAACAAAAATTCTCCAAATAATAAAATAGTAAAAACAAATAATAAAATAAATAATAAATCAAGACAAATAATAACTGATTTAAATGATTTGACTTTTTCTGGACATAATGAAATAATTAAAACAGATATTTCAAAACAATTAACTCATGAAAATATTATTGATACATTTAAAGATAATACAGTAGAAAAACCAATAAAAAAACAATTAACAAAACAAATAACAAATGCAAAAAAGAAAGATTCAACAGCAATTAAAAAAACATCTACTAATATAAATAATAATAAACAAGACAATAATTATTTAAAAAAAATTCCAAATATTCAATCAAAAAAAGAATTAACAAGAAAAGAAAAAGAAAAAGAATATCAAAAATTAATATTAAAATCATTTACTGAAACAGAACAAAAAAAGAAAAATAGAAGAGGAAGTCATGGAATAGATAATAAAAGATATGAAAATATAAAATTATCAAATAAACCAATTCATAATAGAGTTTCAAGTTTACCAAATACAAAAAAATTAATTGAGCAAGATGATATAAATTTAAAAGTTAATAAACATATGAAAATTTCATCTTTTAATATAAATGATAATACTCTTCCTTTAATTGCTTTTGAAAAACCAAAAGAAATAAAAAGCAATATTTCAAAATATATTAATTCATCAAAACAAAATAGAAAAAAAAAACTTGAACAATTAGAATTAAAAAATAATTATTTATTTGGATATTCTTATACTCTAACAACAAATGAAAATAATTCAAATGAAAATAGTTTATGTAATAATAATAATGTAGAATGTTTAACTTCTAGAGCAAAAAAACAAATAAATTTCCCTTTTTCAAATTTAAAATTATATTCAGCTACAAATAATCATTCAAATTATGTGAAAAAAAACAAAATTAAATTATCAAAGAATGTAAATAAAACATTGAATAATTCAATTATTTTAAATAATGATTTATCAAATAAAACAATGAATAATTCTTTAATTTATCAAAATACAAATAAAAAATATAAAAAAATAAACACAAAATTATCAAATGAAAGTTTTTTTGAACCATTAACTGAAAGATCAAAAATTTATACTCATAAAACTCATGAAAGTTTTTTTGAAGATAGAAATGTTAAAAATTGTCCTAGAAAATATGATGGAATAATTGATTTATTATGTATATCTTCTTTAGGTTTATATGAATGTATTAAACATATTAAAAATGCTTTAAAAAATAATTGGATTTTCTTTATTCAAACTAATAATTATACTTTTAGATGTAATAAATATTCTACTAATTTTGATATTGAAATTGTTGAAATTGAAAATGATTTATATTATTATTTAGTTAAGATAAAGAATGGAAGTATTTTTACTGAAAAAAAATTAATTAGGCAATTATTTGGATAAAAAAGTTGTTAGTTTTAGTTTTTATTTTGATGTCTATTTGATATTTATAAATTTGTATATAAATAAATTTTTATTTTAATATAAAACAAATTATTTTTATGTGACATCAGAGAAGGTAATTTATTAATTTAGAAATTCATAATTAAAAATAATTCTTTTATACTTTAATGAAATAATTTTAATCTGCTTTTTTTGTATGTTTATTTGTTTTATCTTTTGAATTAGTTCCAATTTGTTCTGAACTAAAATATTTTAATATTTGATTTGTTTTAGTATTATTTTGAAAATTAACATATAATTCCAATTCTTCTTTAAATGATTTTTGACTCATTTTTTTTTCATGTTTCTCTTCAAAATCTTTTACATATTTTAATAATCCTTTACATATTATTTCTCTTAATATTTCACATGAAATAAGTAAAATAAAAAATGTTATAAAATTTATACTAGATTTAAAAATTGAATTTATAATTAGTATACAATAAATTAAAATTCCATTTTGTAATGTTAAACACATTATATCATCTGATGAAAGAATTGATGAAAATTTATCATATTCATATTGTCTTCCTATTATTACTAATTTTTTATTTTTTAAAAATTCCTCCTCTTTAGTTAAAAATTTTCCTTTTAATTTAATATAATATAATGGGATTTCATATGAAATATATTTTAATATTTTTGTATCAAAATAAGAAATACGAAAAACTATAATATCTTTTATATAATCAAAAATAATTTCAAAAAAAAATAAATAAAAAAACCTAGTAAAATAGAATTTTACATTATTAATTTGATTTATTGAATAATCAGTTATGAGAATATTAAATAAAACAAAAAAATTGAAAAATCTATCAAATATATCAGTATTCAATTGACTCATTAAATTTTTCTTTTTAATTGGTTTACCACATTTTTTTAATTCAATATAATTAATTTTAAATAATAAAGGATAAATAGATTTTTTAGGGTCATTTAAAGTTCTTCTAACACAAAATATATAACTTAAAGTAGACATAATATAAATAAATAAAGAACTAATTATAAATATAAAAGTAAAAAATTGTTTTTTAAACTTTTTTTCATATAATATAGAAATAATTTGAATATCAAATTCCCTAAAACATCTATTCATTAAAATACAAATAAATTCAATAACTTTTTGTAAAGTAAATATTTTTAAACCTTTTAAATTATCTAATATATTATAAAAATAAATTATTGGTTTTGTTTCTTCTATTTTATTAGATATATAAAGTCCAATTAAAAAAATTAAAATTTTTAAACTAATTAGTTTAAATTTTGTCAATGAAAGATGTTTTTTATCTGAAAAAAAAAAAAAATCAAAATGAAAAATCTAATTGGCAAAATAAATAAATTATAAATCAAAGCATTAAAAAAAATAAGACAAGAAAAAAAAATACACTAAAAAATAAAATAAAATAAAAAATAATTTTACTTTTTCTAAATACTTAGGTAATTTCTATATCTTAGTAAAATAAGGTAAAATTTTATCCTTATCTACAACTTCATTATTATAATTAAAAGGAAATGTAACATCTTCAAAAATTTCTTTATAAAATAAAGTAAACATTACTATAAAAAAAAATTAACATTATTTAAAAAATATAAATGTCAGAAGAAGATACTTTAAATTTAGAAACATTATTAGCAATAATAATATTATTTATATATACTGTAACAGGGCCAATTTTTGAAAAAATAAATTTTCATTATATGCATGAAAGTGGTCTTTGTATGATAATAGGGGTTTTAATTACTTTTTTTTCAATGATTATTGGTCCTGGTCCAGATTTAACTAAAACAATTGAATTTAATGAAAATATCTTTTTCACTTTTGTACTTCCACCAATTATTTTTAGTGCTGGATATAATTTAAGAAGAACATCTTTTTTTAAATATTTTATGTATATTATATCATTTGGTGTTGTTGGTACTGTTATATGTTTTTTAGTAGTAACACCTTTAACTTATATTATGAATTATAATAATATGTTTACTTTATATTATTCACCTTCAAATTTACATTTGAGAAATTATACTCAAAATTTATATAATATTACAATAGAAAATAAAATCAAAAAAGAAGATTTAAAATATTTTAATGAAACATTTCGTTCATTTAATATTAATTCAAATAATCCAGAAGATAATAATATAACAATATCTCCTAATCAAAATATAACAAATCAAAATATTACAAATGATAATATAACAAATAATAATATAACAAATAATGATAAAGATAAAAATAAAGAAAATAATATACCAAAAAAAATAATAATTCATTTTTCCCTGACAGAAATATTATTATTTGCTTCAGTAATATCAGCAACAGATACAATTGCAGCATTGACTTTTATACATGAAGATTCAGAACCAAAATTATTTGCAATATTATTTGGAGAAGGAGTAATGAATGATGCAGTATGTATAGTATTATATAGAATATTACGTGATTTTACATCATCAGGAGAAGATTTTACTACTTCAACTCCTTTTATGATGTTTAGTTCATTTTTATCTTTAGCTTTTTTTTCTTTTATTATTGGAATGTTTGTTGGTTGTCTTTGTGCTTATGTTTTAAAAAAATTTAAAGAATTAGAAATTAAATTAAATAGAATGCAAGAAATTTCAGTTGTATTATTTTTTGCTTTTATTTCATATACTTTAGCTGAAGAATGTGGTTTAAGTCCAATTGTAAGTTTATTATTTTCAGGATTATTTATGTCACATTATGCATTTTATAATTTGAGTTTTCAAGCAAGAGAAGAAAGTTCAGTTGTATCTAGAATGTTAAGTAATATTGCAGAAGCATTTGTATTTGTTTATTTAGGATTAACATTAATTTATCATATTCAACAATCATTAAGTATAAGTTTTATAATAATTGAATTAATTATTGTAGTTTTTGGTAGAATTGTAGCAATATTTGGTTTATGTTATATTATGAAACTATTAGGAGTAAAATCTTTTAAAATGAAAACAAGTCAAAAAGGTATAATGTCTTGTGCAGGATCAATTAGAGGAGCAATTGCTTTTGGTTTAGCAATATCAATAGATACACCAAATGAATTAAATAAAGAAATTTTAAGATCAACAACTTTAATTTTAGTATTTTTTACTACAATTGTTTTTGGTGCTTTAATGCCTTTTTTAATTAATATAATGAAAAAATTAGATCCTCCTGAAGATGAATATAGTAAATATATGATTGAAGAATTTCCTGATCCTGATAAATTACTTCAATGTGATGTTTTTAATTTTGTTCATCCTAATTTTAGTCAAAAATATGAAGGAAGTAAAGAAAAAAATATTGAAATATTAAAAACTAGATTAAGTTATTGGTTAGGTCATTATTGGTATGAATTTGATGATATGTATATTAAACCTAAATTATGTTATCAATGGCCTTATATTCATGAAGATAATTTAAATTTAAAAAAAGTTATTATTACTGCTATAAATAAATATGAAGATGAACAAAAAAAAATTCCACATTTTATTAGGGAAGAATATACTAAAAAAGCTGTTGAAAAGGCAAAAAAAGAAAAAATGCTTTTGATACAAAAAGAAATTGAAAAAGATAAAAAAGAAAAAGAGGAAAATAAGAAAATTGAATTAAGTAATATGGGGAATAGTGAAAATGATAATAATATAAATACAAATAATCAATGAGTAAAATTTTTAATTTTTAAATTTTGCTTCTTTGTAATAAATAATATTATTAAATGTTTGATTTATAATATATATAATAAGTATCTTTTAAAAATAATATTTAAAATTATTATTTAACTACATTTAAATAAATATAAAAAAAAAATATTTTTTTTATAATGAAAAGAATGATTGGGAAAAATACAAATAAATTAAGATATGATAATTTTCAAAATAATAAATCTAATAAACCAAATAATTCAAATAGTTATAAACCAGTTAGAATTATTAATTCTAAAAAACTAATTAATTCTAATTTAAAAAAATTTGAAAATTTTTCTAATTTTTATAATAACAAATTTCCATTAGGATTTTCAAATCGAACAACTCAATTTTCATATATAAAAAGTAATTCAAATATAAATAAAAATTATTCAAATAATATATCTAAAAGTGTACAAACAAATAAATTTCCTTCAAAGAAAAAAAGAATATCAATAATAAAAAAAAATAATATAAATTTTAATATACAAACTTTACCAAATTTATGGAATAAATTACATTTCTTTAAGGATGAACAAATTAAAATGAATTCTCTAAATACAAGTAATTCAGATGTTAATGATAAAAAAAAAAATCAACAAAATGTTATTCAAAAATTACCTATAAATAATATAATTAATTCAAATTTTAGATATTTTCAAAGAGATTTTAATCAAAATTCAAATAATAATAATAATAATACAAATTATTCAAGTTTTGCAACTTTTGAAAAATTTATTAATAAAGAAAAAGAAGATAAAAAAGAAAATAAAAATAATGAAAAAGAAAGTGAATTTTTAAATTATAACTTAGGTCATATGAAAAATTTTTCTGAATTATCAATTAATATCAATAATAATGAAAATAAACAATTTGAAGAAAAAGAAATTAATTTAAATGATTTATGTTCTTTTTATCAAAATAATAAAGATATTAGTATTATAGAAAATAAAAATAATGATGAACAAAGTTTTTATTATAATGATACAAATGAGATGAAAGAAGGAGAAGATATTCATAAAATATATTGTATTTCAATGCATAATAATTAAAATAAGTGTAAATATACTAAATCCTTAAATAAAGAAACAAATATTATTCTTGCTAATAATATTATTTATAATTCTTAATCAAATATTCCTCTACAATATTATTTAAATATAAATAATCTAATAGGGTAAAAGGAATATATTTTATGAATAATATATATATAAAAATATTTATTTCTTAGATTATAGAAAATTATTTTATTTAATTTTATTAATTTTATTAAAACTTAAAAACAATTAAATATTTTAATTAATCTTTTATTTTAAATTATATTTTTTATAATTTCAGAAGTATGTATTTTAATAATAACTATAATTTTTTCATAATTTAAAAGGAACATGAAAATCAATTATTTAGCATAAAAAAATAATTAACAATATTTAGATATAAAAATATAATATAAATAATAATATTATATACATAAAAAAATTTAAAAAATAATGATGTTTACTTATTCATTTTGACTTTAATTATAGGAACCTTTTTCTGAATTATTTTTTTATTATTACAAAAAACAACTTTTTTATTTGAATGAGGTGTTAAATTATTATTGTTATTATTATTATAACTATTATTATAATTATTATTTCCATAATTAATATTACTATTATTTTGATTATTGATATTTAGAGGAGAAAAATTACTTATTGATATAGTTTCTTTATTTGTAATATTACTATTAGTTGATTTAAAATTATTATTAGTATAATCTTCTAAATCACTTAAAATAATTTCGGGTCTAATTGTTGGTTTATTACTATTAGAATTAAAATTAAAATCTAAATTTTTAAAATCAGGAATATCAAAATCAGTTAATTTATTATTATTAGGGATAATAATTGGAGAAGGTTTAGTAGTATGAAAATTAGAAATATCAATATTTCTCTTATTACATAAATTCCCAGAATTAAATTTTTTTTCATTTTTTAATTTTTCCTTAACAGATTTAATAATACCCATACTTTTTTTAGGTTCATTACTATGATTAACTAAACGATGATAAGTATTAAATCCTAAAGAAAAGGAAATATTATCATTATCAGAATTATTTCTTTTTTTATTTGAAATATGTTCAATTGTATATTCATTACTTAAATTAGAATTTGCTTTTGTAATATCAGAAGCTCCTCTTTCATTATTAATAAAATTATTAAGAGTTTTAGAATGAAAAATTGATTGTGTTAAAGTTTTTGACATATTTTTTGATAAATATTGTTTTTTAAAATATTCATTTTCTTGTTTTAATCTTTCATTTTCTTTTCTTAATTTATCTTCACTTAATAATGCTTCAAGTAATTTTCCTTCTGTAATTGATTTTGAATCTTTTAATATTTTTATTAATTGTTGATTTGTTTCAAAATTTTTTTGCTTTTTTAATATTTCATCAGTCCTTTCTATTGTATTTTTTGGATCATATTTTTTTTCTAAAATAATTAAATTTAATCTTTCTATTTCTTCAATGTAAATTTTAATTTGTTTAAATAATATTATAAAAAGTGAACTTTGTGTTTTTTCTTGTTTATTTTGATTTGATAAATATTTTTCAGTTTCTAAATAAAATTTTAAATTCAATTCATCAATTTTTCTTTTGAAATTTGAACTTGAGTCTCTATAAAAAATATTTAAAGAATTCTTATTTAGATTATCTAATAATTCAGATAAGACTTCATTAGGATCTTTTTGTTCTCTATTTATTCCACTTACAGAATGATAATTATGTTGATTTATTTTTAAAACATTTCCTGTTGTATTTATATTGTCACTTTTACATAAACGACTTAATGAAAAAGTTGTTTTTTTTGAATTTTCAATATTATAAGTATTAGACATTTGTTAAATAATAATATTAAAATTTCTTTTTTAATTTTAGAAATAATAATTTTTAAAAATTTAAAAATAAATTTAATTTTAATTTAATGCAAAATTCAAATAATCCAAATTTTAATTCAAAAAAAGAAAAGATAAGTAATAATACATGGAATATAGATATGATATTATTAGATAAAGATAAAGAAATTATTAATCTTTCAAAAATTAATAGAGATTTAAATAAAAAAATTAATCAAATTAATAATAATATTGAAAATAAAGATATGGATATTTTAACATTAAAAACAGAAATTTCATCATTAGAATTAGAAAAAAAATCACATATATCTAAAATTGATAAATTAAATGAAAAAATTAAAAATTTATTAAATGAATTAAATAAAAGAGATGAACAAATAAAATCAATTTCTATTTCTACAGATAAAAAATTAGAAGAAATTAATTCAGCTTTTAATAATCATTTAATTGATTATTCAAATGTTCTTTTTCAATCACAAAATTTAGAAAGAGAAGTAAGTGATTTAAATATTAAATTACAAGATAGAGAAAATAAAATAAGTAATTTTCAAAAAATAATTTCAGATTTAAAAAATGAAAATGAGAAAATATTATCTAATAATAATCAAGAAAATATAAATGGGAAAAAAAATATTGTTGATTATACTATTTCAAATACAGAAAATATAACTTTAATATCTAAATCTTTAAATAAGAATGATATTAAAGAAAAAAATATTGAAACAATATTAAGAGAAAATAATATTTTAAATTTAATTCAATTTTTTAAAATTCAAAATGAAAAAATGGAAAATTTTTTAATTAAAAATCAGAAGAATAATTCTATTGAAAAAAGAAAATCAAATGGATTTGGTGATTCTAATAATATAGAAACCTTAAAAAATAATTTTGAAATATTACTTAAAAAAATAATTGAATTTAAATATAATCCCCAATTTATTACATTAAATAAAGAAAATTCTTCTGAAATTATTTCTAATAAAATAAATGAATCTGAATTAGAAAATACACAATTAAATTCATATTTAATTAAATTAAAAGAAAATATAAATCAACTATGTGAACAATATATTAATAATTTTAATAATTTTATTAATCAAAATATTCCTGTTATGTTTGATAATATTTCAATTCCTGAAATAAAAATTTTAGATGAACCAATTAAAAATTTAAAAAATATGATTAATTACCAAGATTTTTTATTTAATTTACTGATTAATAAACCAATTTCTAATTTAATAAGCCCAAAAAAAACTGAAAATGGAGATAAAAATAATGATTTATTTGATATTTCTCAATCAAATAATAGTAATAATTCAGAAAAAAATGAATTACAAAATAAATTAACAATTATATCAGATTTACTTCAAGAAAGTAATAAATGTTTAGCAAAAAGTCAAGAAGAAAATAAAGAATTATTAGAAAGAAATCAAGCACTTGAATTAAAGATAAATATGATGAATATTAATCCATTAGAAAATAAAAATTCTTTAAATAATATAAGTTTATCTAATCCAAATGAAAAAAAAAAACAAATGTTAATTCAAGAATTAGAAATTAAAGATCTACAAGTAAAATCTTTAGAAAAACTATTAAATCAATTAACATATGGGAATAAAGAAAATTTTGCTCCTTATAAAGGAAAAATTATTTCTAAAGAAAAATATAATGAATTAATTAATGTTAACTTACTTGATAAATCTTTCCAAAAAAATGATAAATATGAAAAAGAATTAAATCAATTTTTAAATAGATTAAATAGAGATTTTATTATTGATCATAATGGAATAAAATATTTTAGTAAAGAGAATAGTTTTAATGAAAGTATAGTTACAGGAAGTGCAAATTATATTGATGAATCTATTCAAAATTTGGATTTTTTTGGAAAAATATTTAAAAAAAATTAATTAAAATTAATATAATTAATATATAAAAAACTATAAAATATTTTTTTACAAATAATATATCAAAATATTTATTACTCAAAATACAAAATTTATTTAAAAATTTTAAATTAAAGAAATAATAATTCTTTTGAAAATAGAAAATTAAAAATAATAAATAATAAAATAAATTAAAAAAGATGAAATAAAATAAATAATTTAACTTCTAATTTATTATTCATAATACAATATAATTCTTAAAAGAAATTAATTAAAAAATTAAATAAAATTGATATTTTCATTTATAATATGGTAGAAAATGATAATAAAGGATGGTATGGTAATTTTTCACAAGCAGGAAAAGATTCAGCAGAAAAATATGGAATATCAAATATAAATAATTTATTAAGTGAAAAAACAAAAAAAAAAGTTATTAAAGATTTTTTTAGTCCAGATAAAAATTTTACTAATAACATAAATGAAGAAGAAAGACATGAAAAAATAGATATTTTCAATTCAAACACTTCAAGAACAGATTTAATTAATTCAAATATTCAATTAAAAAAATCCAAAAGTCAAAAAAACAATAATATAATATCATCATTATTAGATAATATAGAAAAAAAGAAAAATAAAAAAAATGAATTATTAAAAAAAGATAAATTTAAATATCATATACAAAATATAATAAGAATGAATAATAAGAAAAAAAAAGAAAAAAATAATTTATTAAAAGAAGCTCCTTCATTATCAAAATATAATCCAAAAATGGATTATATTTGGTCAAGAACTTTATCTGGACCAAAATGGGAATCTTTAACATCAAGAAAATTTAAAATATTAAATAATAATTGGGAAATTAATAATTTACCAAAATCTTCTTTTGAAGAAAGTAAATGTTTAGTTAAAATGGAAAAACAAACTATGAGATATGGTTTTCCTATTCATCATGATCTTAGATTTAGATATGAAAAAAAATATACTCCTCCTAAAAAAAATAAATATTATTTAAAAAGTAACAAAAAAAAAAACAGTCAAAAAATTTTTTCAAGAAAAAATTTTTTCAAAACTAATATTTTATATAAATCAAATTCATTTAATAAAGTAAAATTAATCCCTGATTTTAAAAAAACAATAAGTAGAAGTAATGTAAATCAAATAAAACAAAATGAAATATTAGATTCTCCAAATTTAATACCAAATTATTCATATGTTCATGAAAGACCAATAATGATGGTAATATATGATAAAACAATATATAAAAAAAAACAAAATGATTTTAAAGGAATTGATTCTTCACTTTTATATAATATTGATAAAGTATTTAATAATTATAATAATCATAAAAAAATTTCTGTTCCTTTATTTAAAGATATGATTAGTAGACCTAATTCAAATTTAAATCCACTTCCTTCTTATATGAAAGGTGTTTATAATAAAATTTCTTCTTATGAAATTACTAATAAAACTCTAGAAATGAATAATTTTGCTGATGGAAAATTTTTTGATGGTTTTAATTCTTTTTATCCTAAGAAAAGTTTTAATAAGTTAATTAATTTATCTTTACTTAATTCTGATAAAGTTATAGAAGAATTAAATAAAAATCCAAATGGAAAAATAGATAAATCATTTAATAAAACAATTAATTTTTATAAAGTTAATTTTGAAAAATATATAAATGAAAATTCTTTGAAGAAATTTGATAATGTAACTTATAAAACACTTGAAAAAAGAAAAAATTTAAGAAAAAGAAATTTTAAATATAAAAATTATTCCGAAGTAGATAATTTCTTTTTTGAATAAAAGAAGTTTTTAATTATTTTATTTAATTTTTAGGGAAAATTAATTTGTAAATCAAAATATATATAATGAGAAGATAGAATTTTTTTAAGAATAAAAGAAAATGTATATTATATCTATTTATAATATTAAGAAATTTATGCTTATTTATATAATAAAAAATTTATTTAACAATTTCACTAATAGCATAATTTATTCTGTTTCTAATTTTATTATTTGAACATTTTATATCATAAAAGTTTTCTCCTCTAGATATAAATTCAAATATTTCTCCTTTTTCATCAATATATTCTATTTTTTTATGTTGATAATTACAAAAGAAAATAATTTGTACTTTATCTTCAAATATAATTTGAATATTATTATTTGATAAAATAAAAAAATAACCTTTTGATGTTTTTTTCCATTTTTTCAAATAAACAAACTCATCATAATTATATCTATTAAATTTTTTATTTAATTTCATCTTCTTTTTATCAAATTCCAAAATTAAAAATTCTAAAATATGAATTTTTTTCAAAATTTCATTTGAACATTGTTTATTAGGAGGATATATAATTTCTTGAATAATTTCTTTTTTTTTATTATTAAGTTCTTTATAAATATATAAAAGACAATTTTTTAATTTTATCATTCCAGTACCATCACAAAATAAAATTCCAATATCTCCTCCATTTAATTTATATCCTAATCCATATTTATTTCCTAAATCAATATATTGTATAATATTATCTTCTATGATTGAATAATTACTTTTTTTTATTATTTCCTTTTCTAATAAATTTTCAAAATTATTTCCATCTGATTGATTATGATTTAATTTTATTTCCTTATCTTTTTGATTTCCATCACTAAGATTTTTTAAATTTGAAATACTTTTATTGAAATTAATATTACTACTCATATTATTACTATTATTTAAAGTAGAACTGTTTAAATTTATATTAATTAAAGTACTACTATTATTAATATTACTATTATTCAAATTAAAAGTACTTAAATTTTTTAAATTACTTAAATCAGAAGATAATTTTTTACTTGAATTTAAAATTTTTTTTTTTTTCCTTTTTGTCATATCAAAAGTAACTTCTCTATAATTTCTCCTTAAATATACTTTAGAACTTTCTAAATTAATATTTTTTCCAGTAAATCTTTTTTTCTTTGGTTTAATATTAATACTTTTTAAATGACTATTAGAATCAATTTTCATATAATCATCAAAATTATTATTTTTTTTTTTAAAAGGTTTAACATTACTCATAATAACTTTCTTATTCAAAACTTCAATTTCATCTTCATATTTTTTTCTAACAAAAACATATTCTTCTTTACTATAATCTTCATGAAAAGGAAAAATAGGTAATTTTTCTCCAATAATTCCAATTCCTTTATTAAAAAAAGGATGTGAATAAATATCATCTAAATCAATTCTAAAATTTTCCATAGTAAAAATTTGATTTAAAAGATCTTTACATTGTTCACTACAAAGAGTAAATAAATCATAAGGAATTTCTTTTTTAGAAATAACATCTTCAGTATTAATAGCATTAGAAAATAAACTTTTCCCAGTTAAACAAATATAAATACAAACACCAAAAGCAAAAATATCACTTTTATTAGAAAATTTATAATATACTGTTTCTGGTGCGAAATAACCTTCAGTTCCACAAAAAGTTTCTTTTTTTTCATCATTTTCATTTTCTTTAAAAGATAAACCAAAATCTCCTAATTTAATAGTTTGATAATCTTTTAAAAAAATATTTCCTAAAGTTAAATCTCTATGTACAATTTTTTTCCTTTTTAAATACATTAATGCTTCTAATACTTGAAACATATAAAATCTTACTTCATATTCTTTTAATTTTATTCTTTTTTTTAATAAATCATTTAATGATTTAAAAGGACAATATTCAACAAGAATATAAACAAAATTATCATCTTCAAAAGAATGTTCAAATTTACATATATTTTTATGATTGAGTGTTCTGTGTATTTTTATTTCTGTTAAAATTTTTTGTTTTCTATCTTTATCTTGTAAGACTGATTTATTTATTTTTTTTAATGCAAAATATGTTGGTTCTTCATTTGTATTTTTTTCTCTTTTTACTTTATATACTTCTGCAAATCCACCTTTTCCTAATAAATCTTTTGATGGAATATATAAATATGATATTGTTATTCTACTATTGTTTTTTGCCTTATCATATATTCGATATTCTGTGTTTTCCATTTCTTGATTTAATTGATTTGAATTTTTATTATTTTTTTGTAGTGACATTTTTTTTTCTTTTTTTTCAGTTAATTTTTTAGGTTTTTTTTAATTTGAAAATATGTAAATTTTAAAATATTTTTTTTATAATAAAAAATATTATTTGGTTTATATTTTAATTTTATCTTTTTTAAATATTTTTAATATAATTGAATTAAATATATTCATAAGAGTATATAATCCTCCAATAATAGCACAAACATTAATCCAACTTTGAAATTGATTAGGTATAAAATGAGTATATCTCAGTAAAATAGGTGAAATATCAAATCTAAAAAATAAAGTTGGAATTAACATAATACTTAGTACACTAATATTATTTACTGTAAATTGAAAAATATTATATTTATTCCTTTGTAAATCTATATATTCAGTAGGAATAATATTTAAATAATATTCAAATATTTTTCCATCTATTTCATCTAAATTAAATTTATTATCAAGAGGAGTAATAAAATTAATATTATTAAATTTACTTTTAATAATATTTAAATTATTATCATTTCCAAAAGATAAATGATTAATTGTATGACTTAAATTATATTTTAATATATTTCCTCTAAATAACATTTGTTTAATTGTATCTCCAAATGCATGAGTAGATAAATGAAAATTTCCTGGCGTTCTTCTAATATTAAATTTACCAATTAAATTACATCCTTCACCTTTAATAAACATTTCTTCTATTTTTTCAACATTAATTTTTTTATTTTTATCATAAATAAAATCTCCAATTACTTTACCTTCATTATTTAATTTTTTTTTTTTTAATTGATCAATTATATTTAATGTATGTTCACCAGTGAAATCACTTATATCAAGTGATAATATTTCACATGGTAATTTATGTAAAATTATATCTAAATTTACTATTAATTTATCTGAACCTTTAGATGTATCTATTAATAATTCATTTTTTGTTTTTATTTTAAAATATTTTAAAAATTCAAAATAAAATAAGTAAATTGATATTGTAAATGTTATTACAGTTACTATTAACTTTAATATTTTTCTTCTTACAAATTGCTCCTATTATTGTTGGTTTAAGATATTTTGATTTTAGTTTTCCATATATATCAAATGATTTTAATTTATTAGTAAATGTATTATCTTTATACATTTAATTCAAATCCAAATGTTTAAATAATTTAGTTATTTTAAAATTTTATAATTTAAGAAAAAAAAATTAAATGAATAATCAAAAAATTGTTCAAAAAAAACAAATTTTATTAGATAAAAAAAAAAATCCAATGAATAATTTTAGACATATTTTTATGAAAGAAGAATTAAATTTATTTTCTGGAAATAATAAATCTAAAAAAGTGCTTTTATCAAATATAACTTCTGTTTATAATGCCAAAAAAAAGAAAAAAAATAGTATTGATTTATCTGAAGCAAATACAACTTACTTTAGTTCTTTTAGAAATAATAAATCAAATTCTGTTAAAAATATCCATCCAATAAGAAATGAATATATTCCATTTAATATATTAAGAAAAAAAAAGGAAAAATTAAAATTAAATAAAGACTTTTTAAATCTAAAATATAAAGATATTTTCAAAAATGAAAATAAAATATTTAAACAAAAAAAAGAAATTTTAAATAATAAATATAATTTAATCTATTCAAATAGTGAACAAGAATATAGAGAAAGATTACAAAAATTAAATATATTTAAATTAAATAAAGGACTTTTTATTGCACATGATATTAAAATAGATGATATAACATTAAAAGAGAAAAAAAAAGTAAATTCTTTAATTGAAAAAATAAAATATATGAAAAGTATTATTGATTATTCTTATCCAATTATAATTTCAGAAAAAAATAGAATGAAATCACAACATATAAAACATTTTTCTTTTAAGTCTTTTCCTTTTTATATTGATATTGAAAAGAAAAAAGATGATGAAAATAAAAAATTATATAAATATATATCTAATTCAATTACAATAACGAATTTTAAAAAAATTTAATTTAATTGATTTGAATATATATATTTACAAATTAAAAATTAATTAATTTTAAATATAGAATAATTTTTTATTTTTTCTTCCAAAATACAAAATTTTAAAAATTTAATTTTATATCGAAATAAAAATAATAATAAATTAAAAAATAAAAAACCAAATAATTAAATATTTATTTATTTTCTTTATCTTTTGACTTTTTAGATTTCCCAAAAATTCCTTTTTTTTCTTTAATTAAAGTATTTATAGTATTAGGTGAAAAGCCTAAAATATTACAAATTTCATGAACTGAATTCGATATTTTAGAATCACATTTAATATGTTTTAATAAATCTTTAAATAACTCACTTAATTTTTCAATTTTTTTATTTGATTCTTTAAAATCTTCTTTAAATATTAATAATTGATTTTGTAATAATTGAATTGTATCATCACGTTTTTTTTTATTTGAAATACTTTTATTAACTTTTTTATTTAAATTTTCAACATTTCCTTCTTCAATTTGACCAAAAACTTGTTTAATTTCTCCTTCTGAAAAAAGAGAATCTGAAGCTTTTTTATCTAATCCAGAAATATCAGCATCAAAATTTGATTTTTCTTTAATTTGTTCTTTTAATTTTCTATTTTTTTCTTCTAAAGATTTTGCTCTTAATTCAACATCATTTAATTTTAATAAAACTTCATTAAATTTTGATAAAGGAATTGTTTGATTTTCTAAACTATTTCTATCTATTGAAGTATATTCACTTTCTACAATTTCTGTTTGAGGAACCCAAATATAATTTTCATAATTATTATCTTGATTTTTTGATAAAAGATACCATTTTAAATCTTTATATGTTTTTGTTGATATTATTATATGAGTTGATGAATCTATATCTTTCATTTTTAAAATCATTTTTGTTAATTCGTCATTTTTTGTTAATGCTTCTTTTAACTCTATATCTTTTGATTGTAATTCTTCTTGTAATTTATTATTATTTGAATTATTAATTTCGTTATTATTGTTATTTGTGTTATTTGAGTTTATAGTTGATATTAATTCTGATATTTTTTTTGTGTTTTCTTCATTTTCTTTTTCAAGTTTATCATTTAATTCTTTCAATTGAATTATTTTAGATTGTAATTCTGTTATTTCATTAGATTTTGTATCATTTATTTTATTATCATCATTTTCTTTTAAAATTTCATTATTTACATCAATTTTTTTATTTTTTTCTATTTCTTTATTTAATTGTTCATTTAATGTATTTATTTGATTTAATAAATTCAAAGAATTATTATTTAATGTTTTTTTATCATCTTCTAAAACTTGAATCTCTTTTTCTTTTTCATTAATGATATCCTCTAATTCAATTAATTTTTGATAAATATTAGTTTTATCTTCATTTTTAATGTTTTCTAAATTTTTAATTTGATTTTCAAGATTTTCTATTATTTTATTTTTTTCATTTAATTCTTCTTCAATTTTTTCTTTTTGATTTTTCAAAAGATTATTTTCATCAGTTAAGCTTCCTATTTTTTTTATATTTTCATCTAAATTAATATTAGTATTATTATTATTTTGATTTATTGAATTTTTAATCTGTTCTTCTTTACTAATTAAACAATTATTTAATATTTCAATTTCATTTTCATTTTGTGTTATTGTTTTTCTTAAATCATCAATTTCTCTTTTTAAACTAACTTTTTCATTATCTTCACTAAGAACAAATTTTCTATTATCTTTATTTAAATATTTATCTAATTCTTCCTTTAATTGTTCAGTATATGTTTTTAATTTTTCATTTTCAATTTCATAACTATTTAATTTATCAATTAATTTATCATTTGTTTCATTTATAATATTATATTCAATAATCATATTTTCTTCTTTTTCTTTTTGTTGTTTTATTTCATTTTCATATTTTTCAATTATTTTTTTTAAATCATCATTATTAATATTAGTATTATTATCATATTCATTTGAAGTTTTAGGAATATCAATTCCAACAACTTGATGTTGTAAATTTTCAAAATTCAATTTTTGATTTTCAATTTCTAATAATAATTTTTGATTTTCTTCTTTCAATTCATTAATTAATTTATCTTTTTCATTATCATCTAATTTCTTTTTTACTTTCTTAGTCTTTATTTTTTTTTTCTTTTTAACTCCTTTTTCTTCAATAAAATCAGGAATATCTTTTAAAAATTCATCATTTAAAATATCATCATTTACAATTTCAATTTCATTTTCATTTTCATTTTCACAAGGAATATTTGATAGTTTAAAAGGAATTTTTCCTTTCATAAAATTTTTTTCATTATTATCAATATTTTCAACATTATGTTCAATTGGTGTAATATTTGAAAATAAAAGTTCAGGATTATTATTTTCAGTTTTTTCGATTTTTATATCATCTTTTATTTCTTTTTGATATTGTTCTATATTTGGTAATGGAATTGGATTTGATATTAAATTTGGTAATTCATTTATATTATTATCTATGTTATTTTCTTTATTTTCATTTTTTAATTTTTCTATTTCATTTTTTAATTCTATTATTATTTTATCTTTGTTTTCTGTGTTTTCCTTATTTTCAATTTTTAATTTTTCAATTTGCTCTTTTAAATCATTTATTATTTTTTCATTATTTTCATTATTTTTTTCCTTATTTTCAAGTTTTATGTTTTCAATTTGCTCTTTTAAATCATTTATTATTTTATTATTTTCATTATTAATTTCCTTATTTTGATTATTTAATTGTTCAATTTGTTCTTTTAAATTATTTATTATTTTCTCATTACTTTCTTTTAATAATTTATTTTCATTTTTTAATTTTTCAATTTCATTATTTAAGTCTTTACTCATTTGTTCTTTATTTATATTATTATCAACTTTTAATTTTTCAATTTGTTCTTTTAAATCATTAATTATTTTATCTTTATTTTCATTATTTATATTATTATCACTTTTTAATTTTTCAGCTTGTTCTTTTAATTCATCCATTATTTTACCTTTATTTTCATTATTAACTATATTTTCTTTGTTTAATTTTTCAATTTGTTCTTTTAAATCATTAATTGTTTTTTCTTTATTTTCAATATTAATGTTATTTTCACTTTTTAATTTTTCATTTTCATTTTTTAAATCATAAATGGTTTTATCTTTATTTTCATTATTAATATTACTTTCATTTTTTATTTTTTCAATTTGTTCTTTTAATTCATTAATTGTTTTTTCTTTATTTTCATTATTAATATTGTTTTCATTTTTTATTTTTTCAATTTCATTTTTTAAATCATTAATAGTTTTATCTTTATTTTCATCATTTATATTTTCTAATCCTGCTTTTTTATTTAATTCAGAAATTAAATTTGATTGTTGTTCAGTTTGTTTAGATAATAATTCACTTATTTTAGAATCTTTTTCAGAATTAGTATTAATTAATTGATGAATTTTAATTTCTTTTTCATTATTATTTTTATTTAATTCTTCAATTTGATTATCTTTTTCATTATTTAAATTATTTAATCTTTTAATTTCTTTATTTTTATCATTTATTTCATTAATTAATTCATTAATCTTATCATCTTTTTCTTTTTCAGAAATATTCATTTTAATATTATGTTCTTTTTCTTTTTTTTCTTTTTCAATATTATCTATTAATAATTGATTTAATTTAGTAGAATTTTCTGAATTTTTTAAAGTCAATTCATTTATAGTTTTATCTTTTTCAGTATTTAAAATTAATAATTCATTAAATTTTTTATCCCTTTCTTGAATATCTGTATTTAAATCATTAATTTTTTTATCTTTCTCAGCATTATCAACAATTATTTTATTTCTTTCTTGTTCTTTTTCAGAATTACTTACAATTAAATCACTTATTTGTTTATCTTTTTCTGAATTTTTCATTGTTAAATCACTTATTATTTTTTCTTTATCTGAAATTATATTTTCTAATTTTTTTTCTTTTTCAGATTGATTATTTTCATTTAATAAATTCTTTAATTGAGTTATTTCATTATTTTTATTTATGATTTCTTCTCTTAATTGTTGAATTTTATTATCTTTTTCTTGACTTTCTCTCATTGAATTTTCAAATAAATTATTTGTTTCTTGCAAATTTTGTGTTAAGATATTTAATTGATTATTATGTTGTTGTTGAGTATTATTTTGTAAATCATCTAATTTTTCTTTTAATTCTTGAATCTTTTTATCTTTTTTTAGTGATTCTTCATTTAATTGAGTTATAATTTGTTTATCTTTTTCATTATCTATTTTTAAAGTTGATATTGTTTTATCTTTAGATGAATTTTCATTTTTTAATGTATTTACCATTGAAAAAAGTAAAGATATATCTTTATTATTTTCATTTGGTGAAGTTTCAATTAAATTAATATTAGGATTATTTATACTATTATTACTACTATTATTATTTAATAAGGCAATTAACTTTTTATTTTTCTCTTCATCATCTTTTAATTTATTTAATTCTTTATCTTTTTCATTGATCAATTCTTCTAATTTTTTTATTTGTTCAATATATTTTTTATTTAATTCACTTTCATGTTGACTATCTGAATTCATCCCTTTAATCATAGTAGTTTGTTCATGTAATTGATTTGTTAATTGATTAATATCTTTATTATATTTATCATTAAGTAAATTATAAGAATTTTCTATTTGAATTAAATTTTTTTCTTTTTCTTTTATTTGATTTTCATAATCACTATTTTTTTGGGTTAATTCATTTATTTTTAAAATTTGTTCATTTAGAGTATTAGTTAAATATTCAATATTTTGATTTGTTTTTATTTCATTTTCAGTATTTTTATTTTCAATCATTTTTTGTAAACTATTATTTAAATTTGCAATTTCTTCATCTTTCATTTTAATAATACTATCTTTATCTTCATTAAATCTATTTCCTAAAATTTCTTGTTCTTTTATTATTTTATCTAATTGACTAATATGTCCATTTAATTTTTCTATTATTTCTGTTTTTGTATTTAATTCTTCTTTTAATTTATTTATTTTTTCATTTAATTCTTCAATTTTTTTATTTTTTTCTGAATTTTCTTGTTTTAATAATTCATCAGCAGAAACTAATTCTTTTAACATTTCCATTTGTTTTTCATTTAACATTTTATATTGATTTAATTCATTTTGAATTTCAGTTTGCATTTTTTCACTATATTCTTTTTGTTTTTGTAAATTTTTAACATCTTCTTCAATTAATAATTTATTTCTTTCAATACTTGCTTTTTCTAATTTTAAATTATCTTGATTTTTTTTTAATTTTTGATTTTCAATAAATAATTCTTCATTATTTTGTTTTAATTTATCAATAATACTTTGATAATTTTGTATTTTTATTAAAGCATTTTGACCATATTCTTTTAATTGTTCTGTTGCTTGATCTTTTACATTATCTAATTCATATTTTGTATTATCTAATTCTTTTTTAATTTTATCTCTTTCTTCAACAATACTTATTCCTGTTTCTTTTAAATGTTTAATTTCTGCATTTAATTTATTTACATTATCATCTTGATTTTTTGTCATATTATTTAATACACTTGTTAATTTTTTTATTTGTTCTTTTAAATTTGTTATTTCTGTTGTTTTCATTATATTTTCTCTTTGTAATCCTATTATATCATTATTTTTTTGAGTTAAATATTTTGTTAAATTTGTATTTTTTTCTGATAAATTTGACAATTCTTCTTCTTTTTCTTTTAAAGTTTTTGCATTATTATTTTTACTTCCTTTTATTTTTTCATTTATTTTTGTAAATTCTCTTTTATAATTTTCTACTTGTTTTGTTAATGTTATTAATTTTTCTTCTGCATCTTTTAAATTATTTCTTAATACAGAATTGGTTTTTCTTAATTCAACATATTCATTTGTTCTTTTCTCTAAATTAGTTTTAAATATATTTTTTTCATTATCATCTTTTTCTTTTACTGGAGCAATTTCTATTTTATTATTTAAAATAAAGTTTTCATTTTTTAATTGATCAATTATATCATCTGATTCCTTTAATTTTAAATTTAAATCTTTAATTAATAATCTTAATTTTTCATTTGCTTTTATTTCTTCATCTAATTGTAATTTTAAAGTATTTATTACATTTAATCTTTCTTCATTTGTTTTATTTAACTGAATTTCATTTTGATTATATATATTTAAATTATCTTTTAATTTATTAATTTCATTTTCATATTCATTTTTTTTTTTTTTTAATAAATTAATAGTTTCTTTTGCAGATTTTAATTGATGATTAATATTATTCATTTTATCATTATTTTCAATACTACTTTCAGTTAAATTAACAATTACATTTTCTTTATTTTGAATATTTTCACTATTTTCATCAATTTGTTGTTGAAGAATAGAATTTTTATTTTCAATATCTTTCATATTTTTATTTTTTTGTAAAATTTCATTTCTTAATTTATTAATTTCATCTCTTAAAACTTTATTATCTTCTCTTAATTCTTGAATTTGTCCTTCATAATTTTCTTCATGAGATAAAATAATTTCATTTTTTAATTTTGATAATTCATATTCTAAATTTCTATTAACTTCTTCTAAATGTTTTTTATCAGATATTTCCATATTTAATAAAGCAATTTGTTGTTTATATGCTTTAATAGTATCATTTAAAGTATTTTGTGATATAGTTTTATTATTATATGATTCTAAACTCAATTTTTTATTTTCATTTACAAAATCACGTAATTGTTTATTTAAATCACTTATTTCTTTTTCATTTTTCATTAATTGTTCTTGATGTTTCTTTAAACTTTCTTTTAAATTTTTTATTGTAAATTCTTTTTCACTTGATTCTAAATTAGTTTAATTAATATAATTTTTATTATTTCTAATTAAAATATTATCAATTTGTAATTTTAATTCTTTTTGTAAATAATCTAATTCTTCAATTTTTCTTTGTAAATTTTCATCTGGATTAAATAAATTATCTTTTATTTCATCGTATTTGTTTAAGAAATATATTATATTTTTAGAAAGTCTATTTAAAGTTGGATCATTTACATTTCTATTTATTGGAGATTGACTACCACTTCTTATATATATTTTTTTTTCAATTGGTGATTTTAATAACATATTCTTTTTTGATGAATTCTCATTTGGTAATAAATTTTTATTTTCATTTATTGAATCTTGATATTTTTTATTTTTCATATCCTTCATTTTTTTAAATTGGATTTTTGCCTTTTCTAAAAATGTAGATAAATTTTCTGTCATTTTTTTATTTGTTTTTTCTAAATTATTTTTTGTTTGATTTAATTGTTCTAATCTTTGAATTAAATCATTTATTTTATCTAATGAATTACTTTTTAAAATTTCATTTGAGATATTTTTTGCAAATACTTCTTGACTTTCAAATAAATTATAAAAAGATGATGTTTCAGTTAAATTTTGTTTTGTTGATTTATAATATTCTTTTATTATATTTGATAATCCATTTAATAATGATATAAATTCACTATCTATAAAATTTGGATTATTTGAACGATTTTGTAATGAATAATTAGAATGTCCATCCATTTTTTTAATTATGAAAATAAATTAATTTATTTTATTTATGAATTATTTATTAGTTTTTTTTATATTCTTTTTTATTTTTTTTGTTATAAGAATCTAAAATTAATTATAATGAAATATAATTAATTAATTGATTCTTTTAATTATTTTTTCACTATTGGGAAGATAAATAGTATAATATTTGTTATATATTTATGGCAAATAGTGATAAATGTAGATAAAAGTAAAAAATAAATTCTAAATTTTAATTGATTTAATAATATATTTTATGGTAATTAAAATAATCAAAAATAATAATAAAAAAACAAAAATAAACATAATTAATAATAAACAAAAATA
>JAEEGL015473425.1_pt1 | contig 29382 bp, 31 predicted proteins | sample 9134231 | NCBI WGS metagenome assembly JAEEGL01 (sample SAMN16246548, study PRJNA631951) | gut metagenome | biome: gut microbiome; feature: rumen; material: fiber-attached | host: Bos | place: Iran: Karaj | collected 2018-10 | reverse complement strand
TTTTTAAATATTACTATATTAGATGGATACATAGAATCTAAAGTCTTAACAAGTACAGTATAGTACCATACAAATAAAAAAGTAATCAATACAAACTCTATTTTTTTTAATTTTTAAAAATGTTTATTAAAAAGCTTTTAATGTTTATTTAAAAAAACAAAACAATAAAAGTAAAAACAAAAAAACAAAAAAGTAAAAACAAAAAAGTAAAAACAAAAAACAAAAAAGTAAAAAATAAAAAGTAAAAAGTAAAAAATAAAATATTAATTAGTTTACAATTTATTTTAACTTTTTAAAAGTAAAACAATAAAAATGTTAAAAATGGGCTAATCCCATAATAAAATAAAAAGTATATAGGGGAGGGGTCCGAAAAATAACACCCCCCCTAGGAATCGCGCGGCTCTTCAAAATGTCCCCGGGGGTAAAAATGGTAAGAACAATATCTATTTTTATATGGCTATAATAGCGTTTTCATTAGAAATTTTCTCCTTTCATTATATTGTTAAAGTCGTGTAATTTTTGTCCATATATGCCTCCAGAAAATATAGAGGATTTGATGTCAAAATACTATTATAGTCATATAAAAATAGATAACAATATATGAAAAACATAAGGAGAACTATATGGATAACACAGAAAAGAAAAAGAAAAAAGTTGGCAGGCGACCCGCGACTACAGAAAAGGGAAGAAATGATCAGATAATCGCATCCGCGATACAGTTAGCTGAAAAAAAAATATTGGATGGCACCGCATCCTCACAAATTATTTGTCATTATTTAAAATTAGCTTCCGAAAGAGAAAAAAAAGAAATGTTAAAACTTGATGAGGAAATTAATTTAATGAAAACAAAACGTAAAGCTATAGAATCGGAATCAGAAATTTCAAAACAGTATGCCGATGTAATAAAAGCAATGAAAAAATACACAGGTACTCAAAATGAAAACACTAACTGAATTATTAAAGTATAAAACATTAAAAGACCGGTTTAACTATCTCAAATGTTCGCAATTTATAGGTGACGAAACCTTTGGCTCTAACAGATATCTAAACCAAGCACTATACAAGAATAAAATTTGGAGAGATGTTAGAAGAAAGGTTATATTAAGAGATAATTCTAATGAACTATCTTTAGATGGCTATCCAATTAGAGGACAAATAATAGTACATCATATCAATCCGATTACTATAGACGATATTGTAAATGGCAACCCATTCGTATATGATATGAATAATTTAATTTCATGTAGTCAAAATATGCACAATGCAATACATTACAATATGGATTGTGATACTTTGATTTCATTGTATTTTACAGAATATCATGAACGAATGCCTGGCGACACTACATTATGGAGATAATAAATGAATAGTATTTTAAATGATATTAAAAAAATATTATGTATCAGCGACGACGTTACGAGTTTTGATGAAGACATAATATTAATAATAAATGCCGTTCTTAATACAGTAACAGATTTAGGTGTTGGACCACAAACAGGTTACATAATAACTGATGCACAAAATACATGGGATGAATTACTAAACGACGATGTTTTATTAGAAAAAGTAAAACTTTATGTTGGATTAAAAACCAGGTTGTTATTTGATCCCCCAGCAAATAATTCAATGCAGAAAGTTATAGAAGAAGAATTACAGGAATTAGAATGGCGAATAAGTTCAATGAGTTATAAAAAGAATGAGGAATAAAAATGGCACTTTCAAATACAGCAGTGCCAATCTATTATGGTAAATTTAGAGATGCTGTATTAAAAGGTGAAATTGTAGTTTGTGAAACAGTATCTATGGAAATGAATCGTATAGATTGGCTAATAGCAAATCCAGGGATTTATTATGACGATGAAGCTGTAGAAGGATGGGTACAATATTGCGAAGATGAACTAACATTAACAGATGGATCTGATGTTGTTTTATTAGACTCATTTAAACTCTGGGCCGAACAAATTTTTGGTTGGTACTATTTTGTAGAAAGAATGGTATACGAGCCATTTCCAAATGGTAAAGGTGGCCAATATGTACAAAAATCTGTTCGAAAACGTTTGGTTAACAAACAGTTCTTAAAAGTATCCAGAGGCGCTGCTAAGTCTATGTACCTATCGTTCATACAAAGTTTCTATCTTAATTGTGATACTACAACTACAAGACAAGTAACGACAGCCCCGACAGTAAGACAAGCTGAAGAAGTAATGGCGCCTATAAGAACATCTATTAATGTTGCAAAAGGCCCAGTATTTAAATTTTTAACAGCAGGTTCTTTACAAAATACAACAGGTAAAAAATCAGATCGACAAATGCTTGCTGCTACTAAAAAAGGCATCGAAAATTTTATTACAGGTTCATTATTAGAGGTTGTACCTATGACTGTAGATAAGTTACAGGGTAGAAGAGATAAGTGTGCGACTGTTGATGAATGGTTGTCTGGCGATATAAAAGAAGATGTAATTGGAGCTATTGAACAGGGATCTAGTAAATTAGATGACTATGTAATAATAGCAGCATCATCGGAAGGTACTGTAAGAAATGGACCTGGTGATGATATAAAAATGGAGCTAAATGACATACTAAAAGGTAAATACTTTAACCCTCACGTATCCATTTGGCTTTATAGTCTCGACAAGATTGAGGAAGTAAACGACCCAAGTATGTGGGTTAAAGCAAATCCCAATATAGGCAAACCAGGAATGGTTACATACGAAACCTATCAATTAGATGTAGAAAAAGCTGAAAATGTACCATCATCTAGAAATGACATTTTAGCGAAACGTTTTGGCATAGCTATGGAAGGCTATACCTATTTCTTTACTTATGAGGAAACATTGCCTCATAGAAAAAAGACGTTTAATCGTATGCCATGCGCTATGGGCGCTGACTTATCACAAGGCGATGACTTCTGTGCATTCACTTTTTTGTTTCCACTTCAAAATGGGGGATTCGGTATTAAAACAAGAAGTTACATTACCGAAAAAACCTTAAACAATTTACCAAAAGCTCTTAGAGAAAAATACAACGAATTTATTGATGAAGGCAGTCTTATAATTATGGATGGCATAATATTAGACATGCTACAAGTCTATGATGATATAGAAAACTATATTATGACAAATCAGTATGATGTATGTTGTTTTGGGTATGATCCTTATAATGCTAAAGACTTCGTTTCTAGATGGGAAACTGAAAATGGAGAATTTGGTGTAGAAAAGGTAATACAGGGTTCAAAAACAGAATCGGTACCTTTAGGTGAACTTAAAAAACTCGCAGAAGAGCGATTACTATTGTTTGATGAACAATTAATGAGCTTTGCAATGGGTAATTGTATTGTATTAGAAGATACAAATGGAAATCGAAAATTATATAAGAAGCGACGAGAGGAAAAAATCGATAATGTCGCAGCTATGATGGATGCATATGTAGCATATAAACTAAACAAAGAAGTATTTGAATAGGAGGGTTCAAAATGAAGAACATTTTACCAAACAAATTGTACGATGTGCTTAAATGGGTTGCTATATTAGCACTACCAGCATTTGCACAGTTTATACCAGATCTATTCACGACATGGAATATTCCATATGGCGAACAGATTGGTCACACACTTTCTTTATGTGGTGTATTGTTAGGTATATTGTTAGGTATATCTACGGTAGCTTACAAAGTAACACAGAATAAACAGTCTACAACTGATGAGAATGATTAAACAGAAAGGATAAAAAATGTATCAAAATGAAATTTATCATCATGGAATTAATGGACAGAAGTGGGGCGTTAGAAATGGCCCTCCATACCCATTAACATCAAAACAGTATTCCAGTTCTGAAATAAGTAAGGGTAAAAAGAGAAAGTCTTTAAAAGTAGAAAGAAAAATCGTTACCAGCACACGCTATAAAAATCAGTCCACTGGTAAAAAGATAGGACAAGCACTTCTTAATACAAGACTTTTTACAAATTTGGAAAACAACACAGCTCTCACCAGCTCGCAAAAAACGATGGTAAAAAATTATGTAAACAATGTTAAGACTTACGCTAAATCGTCATCTGATGATGGAAGAAAACAGTTAAAGTTAGAAACTAAAGAACTAGCTGCGGCATTAAAATTAGCATCTAGAAATTCAGATGCTGAATTACAATCAGCTATGAAGACTGCAATACGTAAAGAATTAGGCGAACAAACATTAAAGTCTGTTTTGAATAAACGCGCACAACAGAGATTAGTTGACGCATTCGTATTTGGATACGTAGCTCAATAGAGGTAACATTATGGAAAATATTTTAATACATTCCGGTAAAAAACGACGTTCTGGTCGTTATAAATGGGGCTCTGGCGAAGAACCATATCAACATGAACCAGGCTATAAACGTATAAGAAAAGCAAAAAATGCAAGTAAAATTGCTCGTGCTTCCACCGATGCTTTATCTAAAATTGTTCCTATCTTTAAAAATAAGAATGCCAATCAAAATCTATCAAATGAACAAATCGCGCAAGCATTTACTAAAGCCGGAGGCGACCCTAAACAAATTAATAAGCTATTAAATGCTATGCAAGTTAATGCTACAAAACCAACAGCAGAGCTAGCAAAAGAAATAAATAATATTATTAAAGAGTCTAGCCATGAAGATATTAATTTGTCCAACTTTACAAATCAACAACTTAGAGAGTATATTGATAGAAAAAATTTGGAAAATCAATACATAGCTTTGTATAATGCCGAAAGCGAAAGAAACTATAAACAGACTGCAAGAGAAATTATTGAAACTGTTGGAGCTGTATCAGGTACTGCCTTAGGCCTAACTGTTTTAATAAAAACATTAAAAGGATAAAAAAATGTATCAAAATGAAATTTATCATCATGGAATTAATGGACAGAAGTGGGGCGTTAGAAATGGCCCTCCATACCCACTCAAAGACCATCCTAGAGCCGAAACTTTAAGTAGTAAAGAAATAAATAAAGACGGTGTAGATTCAAAAAAAACAAGTAATAAAAATAGATCATCTGTTATTAATAAAACTGTAAAAAAAAATGATGTTAGATACCAGGAATTTATAGATAGACTGGACGCTGCTGATATGAAATATATGAATAAAATTACAGAAATATTAGATAAAGATGGCTATTTCGATAAACCAAACTGGGACGGAGAAATACCAAAAGCTGTCTATCAAAAAGCAGAACCATCAAGAAAAGAATTTGTAAATGCTAGTAAGGATTTAGTAAATACATATTTGGATCAGTATGGCGATCAATATCTATCAGCATTTATTAAAGATGTTGGGTATCAAAATACAATAGAAGGAAAAAAAGCTATTGAAAAAGTTATACGTTCAGGAAATACGGAGCTTAATAATGCATTAGCAGAAGATATTGGAGCAAGGATTAGAGATACAATATATGCTTTTTATTAGGAGGTAAAAAATGGGAAGAAAAAAACAGATAGAAACCGAAGAAAAAGAATTAGAAGCAGTAATTAGCGAAGAAGAAACCGAAGTGATTACAGCTACAGAAGAGCCAGTTCTTGACGAGTCACTGCCATTCGTTACAAAAGTAAAAGTACCTAAACTTAATCTTAGGGAAAGACCGGATACAGCTTCAAAAGTAATCAAAATCCTTGATGAAGGTACTGCATTAGAATGCACAGATGAAAATGAAAAATTTTATAAAGTGCATACAAAAGGATTAGAAGGATATGTAATGAAGGAATTTGTAGAGGTATAGAAATGTCATTATTCGACCGCATTAAGCATTCTTGGAATGCTTTTTTTAATGCTGATAAAAACAATTTAGAATTACCAACAACTCAGCCAATTTCATATTTTTATAATCCATTATTAGTACGCTTGACTGGAGGAAAAGATCAGTCAATCATATCTTCGATATATAATCGTATTGCTGTAGATTGCTCTCAGTTAGATTTTAGGCATGTTAATTTAGATGATAATAATCGTTTTATTTCGGAGCGAAATAGTAAATTAAATAATTGCCTAACTATAGAAGCGAACATTGATCAAACAGCAAGACAGTTTATTTTAGATTGCGTACTTTCATTATTTGATGAAGGTTGTGTTGCTGTCGTGCCTGTAGATACCACTACAGATCCTCTCGATTCCTCATTTGATATTGAGACTATGAGAGTCGGTCGAATTATGCAGTGGTATCCACAATTAGTACAGGTACGGGTTTATAATGAAAAAACGGGCCAAAAAGAAGACATTATTTTACCAAAGAAGATGGTTGCCATAATTGAAAATCCTTTTTATTCAATCATGAATGAACCAAATTCAACAGTCAAACGTCTTATGAGAAAGCTCGCTTTGCTTGATATCACCGACGAAAAATCAGCTTCAAATCGTTTGGATTTAATTTTTCAGTTGCCATATGCAACTAAGAATGAACTAAAGCGAGAACAAGCTGAGCGTCGTCGTAATGATATAGAAAAACAATTAAAAGAATCACCATATGGTATGGCATATATTGATTCTACAGAAAGAGTTATTCAGTTAAATCGTTCGGTAGATAACCAGTTGTTATCACAGATTGAGTTACTAACAAGGACACTATATAGCCAGTTAGGAATAACTGAAGAAATAATGAATGGTACTGCTGACGAAAAAACGATGAATAACTATTATTCTCGCACTATCGAACCAGTTGTAACTGCTATAGTAGACGAGTTTAAAAGAAAATTTTTAACAAAAACAGCTAGGACACAGAAACAAAGTATTATGTTTTTTAGAGATCCATTTAAGCTGGTACCAGTTAGTCAGATTGCCGAGATGGCTGATAAATTTACTAGAAATGAAATCATGTCATCTAATGAATTTAGGCCAATCATCGGACTTAAACCGTCAGAAGATCCAAAAGCTAACGAACTTCGCAATGCAAATATTGCGGCTGCTAAAGATGAAATACGTCGAGATGTTGACGGTAATATTATTGATGTCGGCGTAAATAATAAGGAGGAAAAGGAAAATGGCGATTAAGTGTGATTTTGCCGGTTGGGCTACCAGAAACAATCTTAAATGTTCAGATGGCAGAGTTATTATTAAGGACGCCTTTAGCGATCAAAATGGCGAAGAAGTACCTTTGGTATGGAACCATCAGCATTCAGGTCCTGAAAATATTTTAGGACATGCATTGTTAGAAAATCGTGACGAGGGTGTATATGCTTATTGTTTCTTTAATAATAACAAACTTTCTCAGTCGGCTAAAGAAGCAGTAAAACACGGTGACATTAAATCATTATCCATTTATGCAAATCAGCTAGTCCACAAAGGTCCAAATGTAATACATGGAGCTATTAGAGAGGTTAGCTTAGTATTAGCAGGAGCAAATCCAGGTGCATTTATAGATAATATTATGATGCACGGCGAGGAATGTGATGATGACGGTATAATCTATACAGGTTGCGATTTGGAATTTGATGATAATACTGAAAAAATTAAACATTCCGAAGAGGAAACCAAGACACCCGTAGAAGATCAAAAAGAGAAAAACAAAGAGGAAAAAAAAGATATGGAAAAAGAAAAATCTGTTAATGAAATTATCGATTCTATGACAGAAGAGCAGCAGGATTTGATGTTTAATCTTGTAGGTTTAGTTGCCTTAGATTCTGCAAACGCTAGAGAAGATAACGAAAAGGAGAGAGAAATGAAACACAACGTATTTGAAGGCGAAGATGAAAACTACACAGCAAAGAATGTTTTGACACACAGCGAACTTAACGAAGCTCTTTATGATGCAAAAACAAATGGCCGTAAATTAAGTGAGACTGTATTAGAGCATGCTGATGGTGATGTTGAAGCAGCTACAGTAACATATGGCATCGAGCACATTGATTATTTGTACCCAGAAGCTAAAAACTTGACAGCTCAGCCTACATTCATTAAGAGACCTACAGAATGGGTTGCTGATTTTATGGGTTCAATTTCAAAATCACCATTTTCAAAGATCAAAAGCATCCATGCTAACATCACTGCTGATGAAGCACGTGCTAAAGGTTATATTAAAGGACACAGAAAAGAGGAAGAAGTATTCACACTTCTTAAAAGAAAAACAGAACCGACTACAATTTACAAAAAGCAGAAGCTCGATAGAGATGATATTATCGACATCACAGACTTTTCAGTTGTAAATTTTGTTAAGCAGGAAATGAGAGTTATGCTTGACGAGGAAATCGCAAGAGCTATGTTGGTAGGTGATGGCCGTTCAACAGCAAGTGATGACAAGATTCCAGAAACAAACATCCGTCCTGTATGGACTGACGATGATCTCTATACAATTAAAGTAAGTATCAACGTTACAACAGGTATGACAGATGATCAGATTGCAAATGCTTTCATTAGAGCAGCTATCAAAGCTAGAAAAGATTATAGAGGTTCAGGTTCACCAAGACTCTACACAACAGAAGACATGCTTACAGATATGCTTCTGTTAACAGATACAACGGGCAGAGATCTTTTCGAAAGTGAAGCAAAACTCACAACAAAACTCAGAGTTTCAAAAGCCGTTACAGTACCTATCATGGAAAATCTTAAGAGAACAGTTAATGGTAAAGAGCATCAGTTGCTTGGTATCATCATTAATCCGGCAGACTATACATCAGGTGCAGATAAAGGTGGTTCAATTAATATGTTTGAAGACTTCGACATCGACTATAACCAGGAAAAATACTTAATGGAGACAAGATGCTCAGGCGCTCTTAGAGTACCATACTCTGCAATCGTTATCGAAGCTGTAAGAACACCGGAAAACAACGAACAGCCACAGGGCTAAAATATTCAAAATGAGGGAATAATAAATGAAATGGTATGGTAAAGTTGGTTATTTATTAGAAACTGAAACATCGCCTGGTGTATGGAAACCTACATGGAACATCAAACATTACTACGGCGATGCATATAAATCGCCAACGAGCCGTTGGGAAAATATCCCATTAAATATTGGTAATACCATTAATAAGATGCCAATGCTCAAAGTAGATATTAGTATATTAGCGGACCCATTCGCATACGAAAATTTTACAAAAATAAAGTATATTGAATACATGGGACAGTTATACACGGTTACTAGTATAGTACCACAACGTCCGCGTATTATTTTGAGCATTGGCGAATTGTATTTAGGCCCAATAGGAGAAGAAAATGACAACTAGATTAGAACTCCAGACAAAATTGGAAGAAATATTAGGTTCGAATAAAGTATATTTTCAACCGCCGTCTGGGTTTCAATTAAAATTTCCATGTATTGTATATGAGCTAAGTACAATAAATGGAAAAATGGCTAATAATAACAAATACAAACTAACAGATAGATATAAAATCACATATATTACACAAGAAGCTGATGATGCACTCACAAAAAAGATATTGACTGAATTGCCAAAAAGTGTTTTAAATGTGGTTTTTAAAACCGAAGGTTTGTATCATTATAACTATGAATTATTTCTTGATTAGGAGGAAACAAAAATGTCCAAATTAGTATGGGATAGAGAAAGCGAAAAACTTTATGAAACTGGTGTCAGCGGAGTAGCTTTATTCGTTAGAGGCGTTAATGGTTATGGTACTGGTGTTGCATGGAATGGTGTATCAGCATTTAATCTTAACCCTTCGGGTGGCGATGCTACAAAAATTTATGCAGACAACTCCAATTACCTCACAATGTATTCAGCCGAAGAAACTGGTGCTACTCTTGAGGCTTATACTTCACCAGAAGAATTTGATGCATGTGATGGATGCGCAGAAGTTGCCCCGGGTGTAAAAGTTAAACAGCAGGAAAGAAAATCTTTTGGTCTTGTTGTAAGAACCGAGATCGGTAATGACACAGACGGCACAGATTATGGCTACAAATACCATGTACTTTATGGCTGCAAAGCATCACCATCAAGTAAAGGTTACACAACAATTAATGATTCACCAGAAGCTATGTCACTTAGCTGGGAACTTACTACAACACCTATTGAAGTACCGGGTGCTAAGAAATCAGCAGCTTTTGAAATTGATTCTACAAAAGTAGATGCAACAAAACTCAAAGCATTTGAAGATATTATTTATGGTACAGATCCTGTAGAGGTTGAAGGTGAAGATCCAATTCCAGGAACAGATCCAAGACTTCCAATGCCAGAAGAAATTATTAGAATCTTTTCTAATACACAGCAGCCACAGGGCTAATAAACTAACAGTGCCTATAGGGCATTAAGAAAGGGTGCTAGGGCATTTGAAAGATGTTCATTTGCCCTGGCATTTTATATGAAAGGAGAAAATAAAATGTATAAAATTACAAAAACATGGGTAGATTACAATGGTAATGAACGCACTGAGGATTTCTATTTTCATTTAAAGAAATCTGAATTAATGGAGATGCAGATGATTCAAAAAGGCGGTATGGAAGAATACATTAAACGCATTATTGCAGCTCAAGATACCGCACAGTTAGTAACGATATTTAAAGATCTCATCGATAAATCTTATGGTGTAAAAACATTAGATGGTAGAGGCTTTTCAAAATCACCAGAATTGTTGCAGGCATTCAAAGAAACAGAAGCATATTCAGATATTTTTATTGAATTGGCAACTGATGCTGAAGCTGCTTCTAAATTTGTTAATGGTGTTATGCCTGCAGATCTTAAAGCGGAAGGTAATAAGAATCTACAGGTAATAGAAGGTTAATAAAATGCTAAAAATAACTGTTCCATCTGGTGAATTATTTAATGAAAAAACAAACGAGTTTATTGAAATTAAAAATGATCAAATATTGACTTTAGAGCATTCATTAGTATCGATTTCAAAATGGGAAATGAAATGGCAAATACCATTCCTCAATACAAATAATAGTTTATCAGAGGAACAGTTGTTAAGTTATATTATGTGTATGACCATAACGCCAAATGTACCTAAAGAAACATATTCATTATTAACGAGTAAAAATATTATTGATATAAAAAATTATATGGAATCGCCAATGACAGCTACTACCATAACTCGTTTAAAAAAAAATAATTCTAAAAAAGAAATTGTTACATCTGAAATTATTTATTATTGGATGATCAGTTTAAACATACCTATTGAGTTTCAAAAATGGCATATTAATCGTTTATTAACTCTTATAAAAGTATGTAATGTTAAAAACAACGCACATAACAATAAAATGTCAAAAAAAGATAGCATAGATTATACAAGAAAAATGAATCAAGCTAGAAGAAAGCCTAAGAAATGATAGATATTAAATACACGGGTAATTTTTCAAAATTAAATAGTTATTTAGAAAATTTAAAGGGTATTATTAAACAAAGTACTTTAGATAAATATGCTAAATTAGGTTTAGAAGCTTTAAGAAATGCTACTCCAAGAAAAACCGGAAAAACTGCCGAATCTTGGTACTATATTATTACTAGAGAAAGAGACCAATACAAAATTAGCTGGTGTAATTCAAATATTAACGAAGATTGTAATATAGCACTATTAATACAGTACGGCCATGCTTTAAATAATGGTGTTTATCTTGATGGTACGGATTATATTAACCCTGCTATGAAGCCAGTATTTGAACAATTAGCAAATGAATTATGGAAGGAAGTGACTAAAAATTGAGTCAGACAATAGATAACCAGATTGTAACTATGACATTTAAAAACGAAGATTTTGAAAAAAATGTCAATGTAACGCTCAATTCTTTAAAGAAATTAAAACAGTCACTTGATACAACTGAGTCTGTAAATAGCTTAAAAGGTCTTGAAAAAGCCGCTAACAATATTTCATTTGATGGTTTGTATAATAATGTAGACGGCATTTCACAAAGATTTTCAAATCTTGGTATAGTTGGCATGACAATTATACAGAATTTAACCAATTCAGTTCTTAATTTTTCAGCCGCTATAGCGAAATCATTAACGATCGATCAGCTGTTGCAAGGTTTTGAAGAGTATCAGTTAAAAATGACGACTGAACAAACCTTAATTGCTAGTACTGGCGAAGAAATGAACACAGTATCCGAGTATTTAAATAGATTAAATAAATATGCGGATCAAACAATTTATAAGTTTTCTGATATGACTGCTAATATCGGAAAATTTACAAATGCTGGTGTTAGCTTAGAGACAGCAACAAAAGCTATGCAAGGTATAGCAAACTGGGCAGCCATTTCAGGTGCAAAGACTGATGAGATGGCACGATCGATGTATAATCTAGCTCAGTCAATTGCTGGTGGCTATGTGCAGTATATAGATTGGAAGTCTGTTACCTGGGCAAACATGGCTACAAAATCTGTTAAAGAGCATATTGTTGAAGTAGCCAAAGTATTAGGTACTTTAGACGAAACGGCAGGTCAAACATCCGAATCACTTAATGCATTATTTAGTGGTGGAAAAGATACAGGTTTAGGTACAAAATGGTTAACAACAGATGTACTTATGACCGCATTAGAACATTATTCAACAGATATTAGAAATTTAACGGAAGCTGAAAAAGAAGAGTATGAAGTTAAATTAAGAACTGCAGGCTTTAATGAAGAACAGATAAAAGCTTTTGAAGAGCTTGGTATTAAAGCCAATGATGCTGCTACAAAAGTTAAAACGTTCAGCGAATTAATGGATACAACTAAAGAAGCCATTGGTACAGGCTGGGCTGATACTTTTGAAATTTTATTTGGTAATTTCGAAGAGGCTAGAAATCTTTGGACAAGCATTAATGATGTGTTGCAAGGCATTATTCAAAAATCTACAGAAGCTAGAAATAATTTACTTAGTGGTTGGAAAGATAAAGGCGGACGAGATGAGCTAATAAAAGCACTGGGGAATATTTGGAACTTTATTTCAAAAATAGCATCTACCATTGGTACTGCTTTTAGAGAAATTTTTCCACCAATGACTGTAAATAAACTATTAGATATTACCAAAAATTTTGAACGTTTAACTGAAAGTTTAAAAATGAGCGATAAAACAGTTAATAATTTGAAAAATACTTTCAAAGGTTTATTCGCCATTTTTGACATTATATTCCAAGTTTTACAGGTTATCATTATACCTATAAAACAAATACTTTCGTTTTTACCTGCATTTGGCGGTGGTGTGTTAAATATCACTGGTAATTTAGGTGATTTAATAGTCTCATTAGACAATTTTATTAAAAATTCAAAGATATTTGTGAAAGCTGGCGAGGCTATAGCTTATGTAATAAAAAACATAGGCCAAGTTATAGGCTGGATTATAGAAAAAATTGGTGATTTGTTTGAATCACTAGCCAAATTTTCACATAGAAATAAAGATGTACAAAATAGTGTAACAGATACTAATAAACATCTAGTTAATATGCAGAACGCTATGAGCACTACACAAACAGTTGCAGAAAAGATGGCAAATGGAATTAGTAATGCTTTTAGAAAAATAGGAGAGTCACAATTTGCAAAAGGTCTTGCTAAATTTCTTACTGGTATAGGCCATACTTTCCTTGTGATAGCAGATGCATTAGGTGTAGCATTAGATAAAATCGGTGAGTCAATTTCAAAATTATCAGTATCTGATATTATGTCAGCCGGTTTTATTGCAACCATGATTGCAAACATTAAAACTATCTTTAAGCCTTTTAAAGATATAGGTGAATTATTTGATGATTTAACGGATGATTTACATATATTTACAAAAGGCATACAAGGTATGTTCAATGCATGGGCTGCAAACATAAGAACCGATGCAGCAAAACAAATGGCAGAAGCTATACTTATGATAGCTGGTGCTATGTTAATATTGTCAACAATAGATGGTGATAAATTAGCTGCAACTTTAGGTGTTGTGTCTACTTTATTAGCAGAACTGTTTGCAGGTCTAAAATTACTAATGGGTAACCAATCTAGTGGCATAAAAGGTGGTATAACAAAAATATTAGATGCCGCCGCATTTAAATTTATAGCTGATGGCTTTATAAAGATTTCAGCAGCTATATTAATACTTGCTGCTGCTTTAAGAGTATTAGGTTCAATGCCTATAAAAGATATGGTTAAAGGTATTGGCGGTATTGAAATACTATTATGGTCATTGGTTGGTGTGCTCGTTGTGCTGGATAAAATGTCCATACAAAAATCTCCTGCATCTGTAGGAAAATTATTAGTAATGGCTATTGTACTGAGCATATTAGTAAACCAGATAAAGAAGCTAGCATCTATCGATGCCGTGTCGATGCTAAAAGGTTTACTAGGTATAGAAGCCATTCTCTGGACATTTGTAGCTATTTTATTAGTTATACAAAACATAAAAACATCAACCGCTTCGGTAAGTAAATTGGTTGGTATTGTGTTAATGGTAACTATGCTATGCATGGATATTAGTGCTTTAGCAAAAATAGATGGTAAAAAATTGACAGGTTCTATAGTGGCTATTGAAGTTATGCTATGGTCTTTAGTTGGTGTATTGGCTGTATTAGGCAAAATGAATAATACAAAAACATCAACCGCTAAAGTTTCAAAGCTTATTGGCTTGGTATCTGCATTAACTTTATTAACTATAGACTTAAGAGCAATAGCTAAATTAGATACACCAGCTTTAATTAGAGGGCTTGTTGGTATTGAGACTCTTATGTGGTCATTAGTTGGCATATTAGCAGTACTTAATAGGGTACCTAATGGCAAAGGTTCTATAACAAAAGTAACCAATTTAATGTTTATAGCTGAGGCGGCATTAATAATGACTATGGCCATGAAGCCAATTGCGAAATTAGATACTGCATCTATTATTCGAGGCTTGGTTGGCATGGAAGCTATGATGTGGTCACTAGTTGGTGTATTAGCAGTATTAAATAAAATTCAAAATGGGGGAAAATCTACCCTTTCACTTATTGCTATGTGTGCTGCATTAGATATGCTAGCATTGGCTATGGGCGGTTTAGCTATTCAATTTTTAGTGTGGGCCATTGTACCATGGGAAGCTATTATTAAAGGCTTAACGGCTTTTGGTGCCGCTTTAACCGGCCTGTTAATTGTTTCAAAAATAGCAGAATCTGTAAAGGTGGGTATAACCATTATAACATTAGCTTTGATGGGTATAATTAGTGCTACTGCATTGGTTATATTAGCCTTATCAAAACTTGCAGATTCATTAAGTAAATTTACGGCTCAGAGTGCTTTGGGGGCAATGGCATTTGCCTCTTCACTCACATTTATAGGTAAAGCTATAGGCGGATTAATACCTAGCATATTAGCAGGCTTTGCTCAAGGTTTACTTGATTTCTTAAAGACAATTGCTGATGGAGCCGCAGCATTAACAGAATCATTGGTGAAAATTGGTATGGCTATATTAGATGCCATTAGACAATTAGTACCTGCAATCATTGAAACATTATTAACGATTGTTGATGAAGCGTTAAAGTCTTTAGCAAAGCATATCGGAAGTATAGTTGATTCTATATTAGAAATAATAATTAAAATTATTCGGGCAATAACGAAGAGAATACCTGAATTAGTAACATCAATAGCTGAATTCATAACTACATTAGTTAATTCGGTAATAGGTGTGTTAAAAGATGTAGACCCGACAATGTTTATTAAAACATTAGCAGTCATGGGTATGATTGCATCCATAGTTGTAGTTGCTAACACTATAAAATCTATGGTGCCAGGTGCGTTAATTGGTGTTGCTGGTATAGCTTTAGTTATGGCTGAAATAGCTGGAATTATTGGTTTATTTGGTCTTTTGAATCAAATACCAGGATTTAATTGGCTAGTAAATGAGGGCGGAAAATTATTAGAAGCCATTGGCTCTGCTATTGGAGGATTTATTGGTGGTATTGTTGGCGGTATTGCACGAGGCATTATTAATAATGTTTCCGAAGCGCTTCCTAATTTAGCCACTGGTTTATCTGAATTTATGGATCGTTTAAGACCATTTATTTCTGGGGTATCTGCATTAGATGATCGAGTATTAGATAATATTAAAACCATGGTGGCCATTATTTATATTTTATCGGCAGTCGATTTGATGAATGCCATAACTTCATTCTTAACTAATGGCGATGGAATGAATAGCTTTATAAAATTTGGTGATGGTTTAGTAAAATTTACTGGCTATTTGAAAGCATTTGCAAAGCAGATTGAAGATCTTGATGATGCTACATTACAAAGAATCAAAATAGCCAGCCAAGCAATAGGTTGGTTAGCAAAAGCATCGTCCGAAATACCGAATACAGGTGGATTAGCTGCATTCTTTGCCGGTGAAAATTCAATATCCGAATGGGGGCCTGAATTACCGAAGTTAGGAAAAGGTTTAACCTCATTTGCTAAAAGCGTTTCAGATTTATCTGATGAAGACTTTGAAAAAATTAAGAAGGCTTCTGAAGCTGTAACAGTATTAGCTAAAGCTTGCGATGAAATACCTAACGAGGGTGCATCTGTTGCTGCATTCTTTGTTGGTGATAATGCTGCAGGAACATGGGCACCTGAATTACCAAAATTAGGCGCTGGTTTGGCAAAATTCTCTAGTCATATTAGTGGTATGAATGCCGATGACTTCAAAAAGATTGCATGGGCATCCAACGCGATCAAGGTTTTAGCTAAAGCTTGTGACGAAATACCTAATGAGGGGGCATCAGTTGCCGCGTTCTTTGTTGGCGATAATGCCGCTGGCAAATGGGCACCAGAGCTATCCAAATTAGGACAGCATTTTAGAAAGTTTGCAGATAATGTTAAGCCTTTAGGTAAAGAAGACTTTGAAAAGATCCATCAATCAGCAGTTTCTATTTATAAATTAGCAAAAGTTTGTCATGAAATACCCGATGGTGGTAATGGTTTATTTGGTTTATTTGGCGCCGGTAAGATGACTAAAGCAGGAGTTGATTTAGTTGGTTTCGGTAAAGAATTCAAATCATATGCTAATACTATTAAAGATGTGGATTTCTCCCCGGTTGCAAAATCGTTTAATGAATTTAAAGATTTTGTTACTTCTGTAAATACGTTAAGCGAAGCATTTAATGGTGAAAGTCTTAGCACTACAATTGGTGATTACTTAACTTCATTTTCAGAAGGAATGGAGTCAATAATCACTACAGTAGAAGATTTAGGCGGAAAAGACATAGATTATTATAATTTATTCAGAAGGCCTATAAATGCTATTTTTGGAGATTTGGAAGATGCTATTAATAGTTATCCAAAGGCATTTGAACTATTTAGTGATCCTAATGCGTTTAGTAGTTTCGGGTCTGCTTTAAAAAATATTGTAGAGGGTTTAACAAAATACACAGAGTCAGCAAACGATATTGATCTTGCTAATGTTGATTTCTACAATAATTTTAGAAGACCTTTAAATTCTATATTTGATTGCTTAGATCATATAGTAACAAAGTTTCCTAATGCTATAGATTTATTTAAGAACAATAATGGTTTGTCTGGTTTTGGTAGGACTTTATCCACTTTAGCACAAGGTTTAAAAGATTATATAGACGTTGCTAATGATATAGACTTTTCAAAAATAGATTTCTACAATAATTTTAGAAGACCTTTAAATTCTATATTTGATTGTATGAACAATATAGTAACAAATTACCCAGATGCAATAGAATTATTCAAGAACGGCGTAAATTTAAATGGCTTTGGTGATACTTTATCAGCATTGGGCTCTGGTATATCAGATTATATTGATCATGTTAGTGGATTAAATTTAAAGGAGTATGACTTCTATAATAATTTTAGAAAACCGTTAACATCAATATTTACAGCTATAAATGCCTGCATTGTAAATGAACCAGAAGCTGTGGAATTGTTTAAGGATTCCTCCGCATTCTCCTCATTTAATACAGCAATGTCCAATATTGCTTTAGGTTTAAAAACCTATTGTGATAATATGGAAGGAGTTAATACAGAAAACATTACCAATAGTTATCTTAAATTAAAAAATTTAATTAATGCATTTAGTAATGTTGATGTTGAGAATCCTTTAATAAAAGACGATATGTCACAGTTTGGTACTAATATGGCCAACATTGCAGATGGGTTTTCTAAATTTACAGCGCTTGGCGATGATTTACCTAGCAAAGAAGATTTCGAAAATATTATAAATTACTTAAAAGATTTAGTAGATGTATTTGCTGGTATAACTACTGAAAACAATGACACTATTGCTACGTTTTTAAGTAATATGAAATCTATAGGTGAAATGTCTTTAGCTGAAATGATGAGCCCGTTAATAGACTCGTATGATACGGCTAATAATGCTATTACATCGTTATTAAGAAACATATCAGATTCAGTAGAAAACAATAAAGAAATTTATATGGTTACTGCTTTATCTACTGCTGTACATGATATGTTAGCAGTTATAGATAATGATGGGCATTTAGCTAATATTAAAACACATACTAATAATCTATTAAAGGCTATGTATTATACATTGACATCTGAATCTACAAAAAAATGGTTTAATTATGCCGGAAGCGAGATCGTTGGTCATACTATAGCTGGTATAAGTAACAGTATTTCTAAAGCTTATGATATTGGAAATAGTGTTGTCGATGGCTATGTAAATGGCATTGTAGATAATCTTAATAAGGCTTCTAATGCCGCTTATAAGTTATCGGATGCTACTATTAAAGCATTAAAAGATGCTTTGGATATTCACTCACCGTCGAGAGTCATGGAAAAAATCTCCGAGCAAAGTATGAAAGGCTATTTGTTACCTTTTGGTAAATTTTCCGATAAAGCATATGCCGCATCTGAAGAAGTTGCAAATAGTACTATACAACCTTTAGAAGATAGTATGACTTACTTACAGCGTGTAATCGATGACAATCTTGATTTAAGTCCTGTCATAAGACCAACATTAGATTTATCAGCATTGAAATCCAATGCAAATTTTGTCAACGAACTATTTAAGAAAAATCCAGAACTTGAATATGGCTCTGAATTTCAAAATGGGGGTAACATTGCTCCTGGTGCACGTAATAATGGTTCGACCATCAACTTCACACAAAATAACTATTCTCCAAAAGCTCTTTCTAGAATCGATATTTATCGTCAAACCAGGAATCAGCTTTCACAGGCGAAAGGAGTATTATGATAAATTCAGTACACGTTACAAATTTGATTAGTAATGAGAGTATGGAATTTATACTCTCGGAACCTGAACATGGAATTGCTGTAAAAAGCATAGAGGGCCTTGGAGAAGCCCAAGCTAATATAAACACTAGAGAGGGAGCTACGTTTGATGGTTCCCTCTTTAATTCTTCTAAATTACAACAGCGCAATATAGTAATAACATTTTTATTATATGGCGACGATGTGGAAGAATCAAGACATATAGTCTATAAATACTTTGCTACAAAATCGCAAGTCGAGTTAACTATTAAAAGTGACAAGCGTAACAGTAGTATCAAAGGATATATAGAAACTTGTGAACCGGATATATTCAGTGAAAATGAAACAGTTCAAGTAAGCATATTGTGCCCTGATCCATTATTTTATATCAATGATGCTAATCAACAAACCAGTTTTTCAGCATTAGATAGTGAATTTGAATTTCCCTTTGAGAATGATGTTGAATATACCAATACCCCAAAAATTTGCATGGGTGACATTCTCAAATTTCAAACTAAATCGATATATTATACTGGCGATGAGGACACCGGCGTTATAATTACCTGTCACATTTTATCTCCGGTTACAAAATTAGGCGTTTACGATGTCCAAACAAAAAAATCTATACAATTAGATATGGAAAAATTTAATACCTTTACTGGGGGAGGACTGAATGTGGGCGACGACGTTATCTTTAATACAAACAAGAAAAACCGCTCAGCAATCTTACTCCGCAATGGTAAAACCACAAACATTTTGTCTTGTTTAAATAAAGATGTCGAATGGTTTCAATTGCATCAAGGGGATAACATTTACACCTACTTGACCAGTGACGATGATGCTTTTAAAGTATTGTTAAATATTGAATATCAAGAAAAATTTAAAGGAGTGTAATAATGGATGTTTATATACTAGACACGTCATTCAATCGCATTAAAGTAATAGATAATATCCTTTCGTTTATATGGACGGAACGGTATAATAATGTGGGCGACTTTGAAATGACACTTCCATTTGAACGTTCGCTCCTTAGTATTATTCAAAGAGATTATTATCTAGAGTTTACAGAAACAGATAGGCTCATGATTATAGAATCTTGCGAAATAACAACGGACGTCGAAAACGGTAGTGAGATGATCGTAAAGGGTAGATCGTTAGAATCTATCCTCGATCGTCGCATTATTTGGAATCAGACAATAATTACGGGAAATCTTCAAAATGGGGTAAAAACTCTTATCGATGATGCAATAATCAATCCGAGCATTGCCGATAGAAAAATACCCAATTTTAAATTTATTATATCTGATGATCCCTCAGTGACAAGTTGCAGCTTTGACAGCGCACAATTCACAGGGGATAATTTATTAGATGTTATTTTAACCCTTACACAACAGTTTGGTTTGGGTTTTAAAATTATATTAAATGATGATAACGAATTTGAGTTCAGTCTATATGCTGGTACATATAGAACATATGACCAGTTGTTAGTACCTCCTGTTATATTTTCTCCAGAGTTCGGTAATGTTATATCAAGTAGTTATTTTGAGACTGCTGAGGGCCTCAAAACAGTTACACTGGTTGCTGGCGAAGGAGAGGGAGCAGATCGTGTCACAGCCACCGTTGGTTCTGGTGGTGGTATCTTCCGTAGAGAACTATTTACAGATGCTCGAGATATTTCTTCAAAGACTGACGATGGCGATCTAACTCCCTCTGAATATACTCAATTACTCATACAACGAGGAATTGAAAAATTAATCGATAATAATAATGCATTAATAAAGTTAGTGGACGGAGAACTCGAAACCACTCAAACTTTTATCATTAATCACGATTATTTTTTAGGCGATGTGGTACAATTTAGAGATGACTATCACAACGAAGCAAATGTAAGAATTACAGAAGTTATTCGTTCATGGGATAATACAGGGTACATAACATATCCAACATTTGATTATATTGTCGATTATGATTACTTACTTGCTGAGAGTGAAGACATACTTCAGACTGAAAACACAAATGAAATTGAGATAGATTTATAGGAGGTATTATATTTATGAGCGTTAAAATTAGTGCATTACCTCAGGCAAATTCGATTGATGTTACTGACCAGATACCGGTTAGTAAAAATCAAGGTGAGACTAAAAAAGTATTATATTCTATGATAGTAAGCGATATGAATTCTCGTTTTGGTAGTTATAATAATTTAACTAACAAACCATCTATCAATAGTGTACCACTAGAAGGAAATTTAACTACTGAACAATTGGGTATTTATGCCCTTTCATCAGCAGCTATTGATAACATTTGCACATAGGAGAATTATATTCATGGCAAAATTTGTAGATGAAAATGGCTTAGCCATTGTATGGAATAAAGTTAAAGCAAAAATATTAGATTTAATAGATGATAGCAGTCAAGCATCAAATAAAACATATTCTAGTCGTAAGATACAGACAGAATTAGATACATTAGATACGGCTAAATTAGATGTCGAAGATTGCCCTACTAAAATTTCAGATTTAACAGACGATTCAGACTTTATACATGAAACGGAAAAGGGTGCAAATAACGGTATTGCTACTCTTAATGCTAGTGGAAAGGTTCCAGCTTCGCAGCTTCCTGACGATGTTAGTAGAGAATATCAAGGCTTATGGGATGCCAGTACAAATATACCAACTATAACCGCTGGTGTTGGTATTAGAGGCGACTATTACTATGTGTCGACTGCTGGTATATGGAATGGTATTTCATTTAATGTTGGCGACACAATTATATTTAACGGTACTGTATGGGAAAAACATGAAGGGTCCAAAGTAAATAGCGTAAATGGTAAAACTGGTGATGTGGTATTAAATGCTGACGATATATCATTTACCAATCAAGGCTTCGATGCTCAAAATGTTGACGACGCTTTAGACGAACTTAGGGACATGGTCGGTCCACAATATATTGAGTGCACATGGGCTGAATACCAGGCGCACCCAGCTTGGGCTAGTGATGGCAACTTCTATATTATTAAAGACCATAACTCATTAAGTGATGCCGCTACTATTAGCGTTGATTCGCCATTGGGAAGAACTGTCCAACTGGCTTTTAATAATCTATATAGCGGTTTGTCATCTATTGAAAACACATTTGACCAAGTATATCGTATGCTTATGCGTGGCGAAAGTTATGAGTACGGCGAAGAATTTAATCCAGCAAGTATATGGGTTAATGGCAAACGTATTTTTAGAGCTGTCATTTATGCTGATAACTTAGCAATTACTAATGATACAATAACAACTTTAGTTTCTGGTTATAACGATGTCGATAAAATTATAAGTGATGAAATCTTTTTTAATGCTATAGTGGAAGATGATCAAAATGTTGAACATGAAATTACGGCTAATGATAAATTCCTTTTATATCAGAACCAAGGATTTATTGATTTTATCGTAGATAATCATCAAATCTATATGTATAGAAAAAATCGTATAGCTTTGAATAAGGTTTATATGATTATGGAATATACTAAATATAGAAATTCATTTGAGGATCTGTACGTTGAGCAATATCCTACCAAATTAAATTATATTGTTGGAGAGGATTTTGATCCAACTGGTTTAATAGCTCAGGTTTATTGTAGTGATACTAACTACGATGATACATTAGGACCTAGTGATGTTACAATTGTAAATGGAACTAATTTGCAAGAGAATCAATATTCTGTAACTATATCATATACATATTTAAATACTACAAAAACAGCAGTAATACCAATAGGTGTATCAGCAGCTGCTCAAAATAATGGAGGTAATGATTAATGGCTATTACATGTGGCTTTTATAATTCAATAGAACATGATCGTAAGTATGATGCTACACACTTTAGCAAGATATTTGACGGTATTATTAGGGATGGTGTTTTTGCCACTATCGATGAAGCTTTAATGGTTACTTCTGATTCTGGTATGAATATTTTTGTAAATAAAGGTAAGGCCTGGTTTAATCATACTTGGACAGTAAATGATGCTATTTTACCATTAACATTAGACGACTCTGATTTGGTATTACCTAGAATCGATGCCGTGGTATTAGAAGTAAATTCATCATTAAATGTCAGGGCAAATACAATAAAAATAGTTAAAGGTACAGCAGCCACGAATGCGCAAAGACCGGCTATGGAACATGGCGAATATATAAACCAGTATCCTTTAGCTTATATTACCATACCGGCTAACGCGACTGGAATAACACAAGCTAATATTACAAATATGATTGGAACTGAAGAGACTCCTTTTGTTACGGGGATTCTTCAGACAATAAATGCATCGTCATTATATTCTCAGTGGCAAGCAGAATTCGAAGAGCAGATGGGTGCTAATGACTTGGAATTCCAAAATTGGTATAGGGCTAAACAATTTGAAATTACAGATTGGTTTAATACATTTATTGATGAATTAACTGAAGATCAGGCTATAAATCTTCAGAATCAAATCAATGTTATTAATCAAACATTAAATGCATTGTCGCAAAGAGTACCAATGATGTCATACGGTACTGATGAACCTAATAGTTCTACTCCAGGCTATGGAACACCAGGTTCATTATATTTTAAAATAATTACATAGGTGGTGATATGTTATGGCTGATGGAAATATTATAGCACCTGGCGGCGTATCTACTAGTTATTGTTATGTTAGGGGCTGGATTCATACCGTTACATATCCCTCTAGAGATTATGCACAAATAACCATAGGTGTCGATAGTGTTTGGCATTGGCTTAATGGTTGGCAAGGCGCTACATTTGATTTATATTGGTGGAGTGATAGTCAAGGTTGGGTTGATTATTTTCCTGGCGGACATTGGTGGGGACCTGATAATTTAGTTCCATCAGCCGAGGCTAGTTCCGGTACAGGAACTACTGGCACATTAACACATGTCGATAATTGGTCGCGAATCGTTGGATCCAATAGGAATTGTAAATATAGAGCTGTTTTAACCGTCAATGGTCATCAATCAATAGTTGATTTTGATACAACTATAGCTGAAATACCACAATATACTATAACATATTATAAAAATGATGGTACTAACACATCCACATCAGCTAAAAAAACATATGGTAATACATATACTATAGCTGATAACTGGGCTAATCATCAATTAAATAATACAGTAGTATCCGGATATACAACAACCTTTAATATTAATGGTGGTACTAGTACAACCCCATCGGCTATAACTTCAACTCGAACGAGAAAGTATGCCGCCAATGGTTGGAATACTAAATCTGATGGAAGTGGTACTAATTATGCCCCTAGAGGATCATATACCTCTAATGCAAATTTAACATTATATGAGAAATGGACATTAAGTTATACTAATAATGCCATAACTCTTCCAGCGGCTCCTACAAGACCTGGTTATACATTTAAGGGATGGTATACAGCTGCTAGTGGCGGTACTAAAGCTGGAAATGCGGGCGCATCTTATACACCATCGACAAATCAAACATTATATGCACAATGGACTGCTCAAAGTCAAACGGTCACATTCAATGCTAATGGTGGAACTACTCCGACTGCTAGTAAAACAGTAACATATGACCAAACTTATGGTGCTTTGCCAATACCAACACGACCAGGTTATGAATTTTTAGGTTGGTTTACATCTCTTGATGGTGGAACAGAAGTACAGAGTGATACGATAGTAAAAATCACGTCATCGCAAACGCTCTATGCTCATTGGAAAGTTATGGGCGCTGTATTTACGCATGACGGTAATCAATGGCAACGATCTTTATGCTATTTATCAACCGATGATGGGTGGAAACACGCATTGCCGTATGTATACACATCCGATGGATGGAAATTGACTATATTTTAATTAATAAGAAGCGAGGTAACTAACTAGATGGACCCAAATGTATCAGGAATTATAGTCGCACTTATTTCTGCTATCGCAGGTATTATAGGATATTTCATAACACAAAATGTCAAACGAGTCCAGGCAGAAGCAGAGGGTAAACAAGAACGGGCTTTAATTTTAAAAGAGCTGGCAGAACAAAAAGAAGATATAAAAACATTGTCAAAGACATTAGATGCTATAGCAGCAGATTTGAGAAAATCGATAGAAGCTATTACGGCTGATTTAAAAGCCTTAGCTGAAAAATCCGAAACAATGGACGATAAAATCATAAAAGGTCTTCTTGGTACTGCCAGGGATAGAATTAATCAAGGGCATAGGTATTTTACAACTCTTGGTAAAATAGATAGAGTAAGTAGGACGAGTTTAAATGAATTAATAGAGGCTTATTATAATTTAGGAGGAAATTCGTTTGTGCATACTGAACAAATGGAGATTAATAGTTTACCAGTAGTGGATACATTGGTAGAAAAATCAAAATAGGAGAAATAATATATGGCTGAATTAATTATACCTCACGAACATAGCGGTAGTGAGGTTGATTTAATAGGCGAACGTTTAAGTGTTAGCGCTCATTTACAAAATCTTAATAATATTAAACAAATTATTAAAACTGATAAAAATGTCGATATCAGTGATATAGAAGCAGTTTTGATTATGAATAATAATTTGGAGTTTATTGATACTGCACATATTGGCGATTGTAATGGAGCTGGAAATTGGCGTGTTATGATTAACCGTATGTGGCCGGATACAATCGATGGCACCAGAAGAATGTCAGGTTTTTTTAACGCGAAAGGTAATTTCTGGTATACAAATTTTGATATAAAAAACCAAAGTGGTAGTGGCTATTTATATTCTTCAACAGAGCACTATGTAGATATCCCAGATAACTGGGTTTTTAATATATCAGGTGTTGGAAAATATAAATTTGTTTACTATGGTTGGTGTAATATGGTAGCCAGTGCATTAATGGATGGTGGACATTTACCTAATTTAGCAGCGTTAGTACTAACACCATTATATAACGCCGGCCAGGTAAACCAGAACAAACAATATCGTTGGCGTGCCGAAACACTAAAACAATATCTCACAGGTGCAAATATTGATTTAGAACTTATAGTGAATGGTTACTTTTATTTGCTACCTGTGGATGATTCAACTCCCGTGGGTGTACCTACTTCTTAACAAAGGAGAATTATATTTATGATTATAATGCATAATGGTGAGCAAATAGCTGGTGGTGGACTACCAGTTATTACTTGCACTTGGGCTAAATATTGTGAAAACAAAGCAGCAAATGATGCAAGAACTGATGTGGTATTTAGAATCACGGATCGAATGCCAGGTTCTATAGATGCCGCACATACTGTATTTGATAACACCGGAACAGATTTAAATGCTACAAATTTACAACAGGCTATCGTTGAGGTTAATGCTAAAACTGGTGGTAGTGGTATGATTGCACAAAATGTAGGGTTTGACAGTTCTGATACAGAGATTGTTGACTCCGACAATGTTCAAGATGCCATAGCAGATTTAGATACTGATTTATCAGCGTTTGAAACTACTACTAACCAGAAATTAAATAATCTTGATGGTTCTGATGTTGGATATAATAACCAAGGCAGTGACCTGAATTCGACAGATATTCAGAATGCTGTGACAGAAGTAAATACCAAACTTAATCAGACTATTACAGATGTAGACAGTGCTGCTACAGCGGCTGGAACGTCATTCAATAATAGCGGTAGTGACATGTCGGCAACGGATGTTCAAAATGCTATATTAGAACTTAAAAACGCATTGCCGAAATTTAAAGTATTATATAGCGGTACGAGAGAATTGGTATCTCAACAAAGTGGTGCTATAACAACGGCAGGCGATTATATTACTATGAATGAAAGCATAGAGAATTATGATTTTATATATATAGTATGTAATGGTACAAGAAGCCCACAAGCATCTCGCATTTTTGATGTTGAATCATTAAAAGCTAGATATGGCTCTTCGGTATTTGAAATTACTGAAATAGCTTTTACAGGTTTTAATAGTACTAGTGTATGGGCTAGTCGTATGTCATTTGGTTTTATTGATGCTACAAAAATGGCTTCTGGTTGGTATGGTACATATAATGGATGGCCATCACAAGCACTAGTTAGTAAAGTAATAGGAATAAAGTTATAAAAGGAGGAATTGATTTATGTCAGGTAGATATTATGTTTTGGAAGTAACTATAACTTCCGCTGGTACAGAAACTAGAAATTTTACAGCGTATGACAACAAAGAGGTTGCATATAGACAGTTTTATAAAATCTTTACGGCAATTGGAGCCGGACCTAAAAAAATAAACGGTATTCTTTTCGGAGAAAACTTAACAATCATAAAACAGGAAATGTGGCAGGCAGATCCAGAGGAAGAAACAGAAGAATAACAGGAGATAAACCATGACTGATCTTATATTCAATGGTGATAGTTTAAGAGGTATTATAAATGATGCTCAAGATATAAAGTACGAACTTTTTGACTTTTTTTATAGCTATTTTTCAAATTTAGCAAATTCTGATAGCACATTGGTACCAAATTGGTCTACTATGACCGAGACTGAACGTAAAGAATATGTTCGTAATGTTTATGAAGCAAATCAAAATGTTAGTGGTGTAAACAATGTTAAAGATGCATTGGATACTTTGTTTCATCAGCTGTCAGAGGCTCTTGGTGAAGTAGAGAGGTTAGAAGGTGTAGTCAACGAGCTATCATCAAGGTCTAGAATACTAACTCAAACATTGGCCGTTGGTGCAACCTCGGTTACCTTTACAAATGTGCCTGTTGATAAAAATTATATTATCGATTTCTTTACAAGCAGGCCTATGGACTATGAAGAAATTGATGATTCATTGTATCAGAGTCAGCAAAAGATAACAGTTATATTTCCAGAAAACACTACTGGTGCCGCTGTACAAGTTTACTGTAGACTGGAGGCTATAACATGATAGCGTATAGAAGTAGAAGCCCTAAAAATGATGGTATACCAAAACAATTGATAAATTATAAACCATATTATAAAAATAATACAGTTGTCGTAGTTGCCAATTATTGTGGCTATCTTTTTGCTGGTAATAAAACTTTTAATAAAACAGTTATTTTAGGTAATGAGATACAAAATTGTTTTGCGATGTTTGCCGGTTGTACTAATTTTAATCAGCCAATAACAATACCAAACGGCGTGACCGATTGTTCTTTTATGTTTGTAGATTGTCTAAACTTTAAGCCAAAAAATTTAATTTTTCCAATAACAGTATCAACTGCAAGATTTGCATTTAGTAACTGTAATTTAGGAAATACAAACATTTTTATTTTAAATAAAGATACAGTTACAAATATGATGCTTGAAAGAAATGTTTATAATACTAGACGACTAAATATATTTGTACCTAGAGATAAATCTTTAGAAACACTTACTACATCATTCTCATTCAGCTATCCAAACTGGCAAACAACAACAAACTGTATATATAGTACTAATTTAAATATATATTGCTATAATAATTTGGAGGTTTGATATGATTGCTTATCGAAGCTATAAAGTTATCGGTAAAAAAATAGAAGAATTTGTTGCCAAAGAAGAAAATGGCAATATTATTCAACGTGCCACCATACCGAGATGGTTGAGTACTTCTGAAGACATAGTTATACCAAATTATATTACTGATATATCGTCATTCAGTTCGTGTATGCATAATGCAAACGCGATTTTATCAGGTATGCGTGGTCAGGCATATTATTTTGGTAATGTGATATTACATAATAATATTACCAATATGCAATATGCCTTTGCAAACATGATTTATTTTAATCAGCCAATAACAATACCAAATAGTGTAACGGATTGCAGTAGTTTATTATATGGTTGTACTAGGTTTAATCAACCAATAACAATACCAGAAAATGCGACTGATTGTTCTACGATGTTTTATGGGTGTTATAATTTTAATCAAAATATATGGTGGTTAAAAAAAGTAACAAATGCTTCATCAATGTTTGCTAGTACTAATATGAATCAATATGGCATAGTGTTTAATAGAGAAATTAAAGATTTATCTTATTGTTTTCGTCGTTCTAACATTGTGCCGCAACATATATACATACGAGGAAAAAATGTTATAAATGCTGTTGGTATGTTGAATAATGTTCCAAACACAAGACGTATTAATGTATGGATTGATATAGGTGTTAATTCATATTTTAATAAGAAGAACGCTTATAGTATAATCAATGCTTATATTACTTGGACTAACATGACCAATGGCTTTTATAATGCATCAAAAAATATTTATGTTTTTACTAACTACAACCAGTTCTCGTAATTAATCCTCCCTATTATATAGAAAGAATTATATATTAGGAGGTACTAATTA